>ERZ761603.33-NODE-33-length-127119-cov-41.922283_pt1 | contig 127119 bp, 108 predicted proteins | sample MGYA00511879_ERZ761603 | MGnify/ENA primary metagenome ERZ761603 (study PRJEB28899, sample SAMN02850040) | bioreactor sludge metagenome | biome: EBPR Sludge; feature: EBPR Bioreactor; material: flocular biomat | place: Australia: Thorneside Wastwater Treatment...
GGCAGGTGTTCAACGAGCCGAAGTACTTCGGGTGGCTCGACCCGCCGGAGACCGCGTCGGCGACCGAGCGGCCTTTTGGTTCGCGGGATGGGCTTGAGCCGATGGGTCAGCGGAGAGCGGCGTCGAGTTTCGCGGTGAGGGCGGGCTTGGGCATGGCACCGACGAAGGCGTCGACGACTTCGCCGCCTTTGACGATCATGAGCGCGGGGATGGACTGGACGCCGAAGCGTTCGGCGAGTTCGGGCTGATCATCGACGTTGACCATGGCGATACGGGCGCGGCCGGCGTATTCGGGGGCGAGTGAGGCGACAATCGGCTTGAGCATCTGGCAGGGTGGGCACCAGGGGGCCCAGAAGTCGACGAGCACGGGGAGGTCGGAGCCGAGCACCTCGGCGTCGAAGGACTGGCTGGTGGGGTGGAGGATGGTGCTGTCGGGCATGGGAAGGCTCCTTGGTGTGCGTTCGTCAGGATAGGTACGACGGTCGGCGTGCCGGCGTTCGGGGCGTAGGATGGGGTGTCGGCCCCGATCGGGGCCCCGGCATCGGGCTGGCCCGTTCGGAGAGTCATGGAGATCTTCAAGGAATTTCGGTTCGAGGCGGCGCACCGGCTGACGCGCGTGCCGGCGGGGCACAAGTGTGCGCGGCTGCACGGGCATTCGTATCGGCTGCGGGTGGTGCTGCGGGGGAAGGTGGACCCGGGGCTGGGGTGGGTGATGGACTTTGCGGAGCTCAAGGCGGTGGTGAAGCCCGTGATCGCGGAGCTGGACCACCAGTACCTCAACGACATCGCGGGGATGGAGGAGCCGACGGCGGAGGGGATCGCGCGGTGGCTGTGGCGGAGGCTGAAGCCTTCGCTGCCGATGCTGAGTCGGCTGGAGCTGTGGGAAACGGCGACGTCCGGCGCGGCGTACGCGGGCGAGGACGAGTAGCTCGCAGCCGTGGAATCAGCGGCGGAGGACGTGAAGGCCGACCTTGCGTTCGATCTCGTCGAGGGGCTTAGCGACGAGGTCGTAGCCGTCGGAGCCGACGAGAACGCAGCGGATGACCTCGCCGGGGGCGAGCTTGTCCTTGGATTGGACGTAGGTGACGCTGTCGATCTGCGGGGCTTGGAAGGTGGTTCGGCCCTGGTAGAGCGTGCCGCCGGTGCCGACGCCGGAGGTGGCGCGGCCCTTGGAGCGGAGCGCGGCGTCGATGATGATGTCGACGCGTTGGCCTGTGGAGGAGGGGTTCTTCTCGTCGAAGGCGGCGGCGCGGGCGGCCTGCTTGGCGAAGGCGATCTTCTGCTGAAGCTGCATGACCTCGTCGCGGCGGCGGGCCTTGACCTCGGCGGGGACGGCGAGAGCGGGGTCGTTCTCCATCGTGCCGGCGACGGTGCCGTCTTCATGCGAATACTCGAAGACGCCGACGGCTTCGAACTGGGACTCTTCGACGAACTCGAGGAGTTGCTTGTGGTCGTCCTCGGTCTCGCCGGGGAAGCCCGAGATGAAGGTTGTGCGGACGGCGAAGCCCGGCATGGCGGCGCGGAGCTTGCGGATGACGTCGGCCTGCTGCTTGCGGGTGACGTGGCGCTTCATGAGGGAGAGGACGCGATCGGAAGCGTGCTGGAGCGGGATGTCGAGGTAGGGCAGAAGATGGGCGCCGCGCTTGTTGGCGAGCGCGGCGAAGGCGTCGATGATGGGGTCCGAGAAGTTGCTGGGGTAGGCGTACATGAGGCGGAGCCAGCCCTGGCTGCCGGCGTCGTCCATCGCATCGGAGAGGGCCGCGAGGAGGGCGGGGAGACCGCCGAGGTGCTCGAAGTCGGCGGGCTTGGCGCCTCGGGGGTTGAGACCCTTGCCGATGTCGTCGCCGTAGCTGGTGGTGTCCTGCCCGATGAGAAGAAGTTCGTGTGCACCGTCGTTGAGCAGTTCGCGGCACTCGGCGACGACGCGGTCGAGGGGCTTGCTGCGCATCTTGCCGCGGATGCTCGGAATGGTGCAGAAGGCACAGTTCTGGTTGCAGCCCTCGGAAATGCGGAGGTAGGCGTAGTGCCGCGGCGTGAGGCGGAGGCGTGCGGAATCGTCCTCGAAGTAGCCGATGCCCTTGCCGTCCTTCCCGTGGACGGTGAGCCCGACGGTTTTGAGGCCGCGGTCCTTGGCGGCGGTCAGGGCGTTGCCGGCGATCCAGTACTTTGGAGCATCCTCCACAAGCCCACGGGTTTGAGCCCGTGGGCTTCCGATCGTGGGATTCACCGCTTCGACGATCTTGTCGCGGTCGAAGACGCCGACCATGGCGTCGATGCCGGGGGCCCATTCGAGCATCTTGGCACGGTGGCGTTGGACGAGGCAGCCGGCGACGACGACGCGGCGGATCTCGCCCCGCTCCTTGGCGGCGATTGCTTCCTTGATGACGCCGAGGGATTCGTCCTTGGAGGCTTCGAGAAATCCGCAAGTGTTGACGACGACGGCGTCCGCGCCGCCGAAGTCGCCACCCTCGGGGTTGATTGAGATAGGGGCGATGCCGGCCTCGGCGAGGCTGCCGAGCATCTTCTCGGAGTCAACGAGGTTCTTGGGGCAGCCGAGGCTCACGAACGCGACGGTCTCGACGGGGGCAGGTCGAGCCGCTTTGGCGCGTGCGGGCTTCTTGGCGGTCCGTACAGGGGACTTGGAGGTGGTCTTTTTGGGCACGCGGAAGTGTAGGGATCAGGCGGCTTCCGCGCCCTGAATGCCGTAGAACTCCTTGAGCGCCCGGCTGAGGGACTCTGGGTCAGCGATGACGAAGTAGGCGGGTCGGCCGACCTTCCAGGAGATGAACCGAAGCGCCCTGGGGAGGTTGTCCTCGGTCGTGCAGATCATGACCTCGTCGCCGCAGAGCTCGACGGGGAGCACACCGAACTGGACCGCATGTCGCGGGGTGACGAGCTGGAGGGCGGCGGGCTCGGGCCGAAGGCGGCGAGCATCAACGTGGTCGGCCATCTGGGCGTATTGCCTCGCCCAAGCGTCTTCGACGGCTTCGGGGCGAACGCCGAAGAGTCGCTCGGCCAGATCACCGAAGGGGCGGCCGCGGAGCTTCTGGATCTCGAGAATCTCGTCGCGTTGCTCGGTGGTGAGAACTCCCTGCTCGACCAGAATCTCGCCGATGCGAAGCACGTGTGACGATCGCATGCCATTCCCCTTGCGCCTCGCGGCGGGCCGCCCGCCCCGCAACACCGCGGGCGGCGCGGGACGGCCCCTGACCGCGTCATTCACCGTGCAATTCAGCGCACCGGGTCGGCCACCGGAAACACCTGATCCGTGGCGGTGATGGTCCTTCTGCGCCGGGTGTGCGGGATATCAGGGCGCGGGGGGGATGGGCTTGTCGTGCGGGTCGCGATCGGGGGCGGGAGCGTCGGGCACGAGCCGGCCGGCACCGGGGGCTCGCAAATGCTCGAGCTGCATCGCCGTGTCGTGCACGTGGTCGGCCCGGAGGCCGGCCCGTTGGACGAGGTAGGACTCCCACAGGCGATGGCTTCTGACGATCTCCGCGGCGCGGGCACGTCCGCGTTCCGAGAGTTGGCCCGTGGGCGTGAGCAGGCCTTCCGAACGCAGTCGGCGTTGAACGATCCAACGAACGAGCGGCCCGGCGTGGGGGATGAAGCGGTCGGAGTGGTCGCGGATCGTGCCCTCGTCGATGCGATAGAGGTGGGCGATGATGTCCTCGCGGGTGGCGTCGGCGGCGACGCGAAGCCAGCGCAGGCGGCGCGCGATGATGCCGTGACGGGGCGAGCACAGAATGGCGGCAAAGAGCGTCATGCCGCTGACGGCGGCGATCATGCCGGAAGGGCTGAGCGCGAACTCGAACCCGAGGGCTCGCGGCCCAAACCCGGCGAGCACGTAGCCCGTCAGTGCGACGAACAGCCCGAGAAGCCCGCTGAGCAGCAGCTGGGTGCGGAGCCGATCCGTGTACATGCGGACGGCGGCGGGCGGGGCGACGAGCATGGCGATCACGATGATGGAGCCCACCGCGTCGAAAGAAGAGACAACGGCGGCGGCGACGAGCATCGTGAGGACAACCGAGGCCGTCGCGACGGGCATGCCGATGGAACGGGCAAGCCCCGGATCGAAGGAGATGAGAGCAAGTCGTCGGAAGAAGGCCGCGCTGAAGGTGATGGAGCACGCGAGCACGAGCGCCGACGCCCAGAGCTCTCGCGGAATCGCGCCGAGCCCCTCGGCGGAGAAGTGGGGATGGCCGGCGGGGGGCTGCCAGATGATGCGCGAAAGATCGCCGTAGAGCACGCAGTCGGTGTCGAGGTCGACGGCGGTCGAACGCTCGACCTGCTTGAGCATGAGCACGCCGAGAGCGAAGGACACGGAGAAGACGACACCCATCGCGGTGCCGGAGTCGGTTCGGCCGGCGCGACGGACAACTTCGACGAGCATGGCGGCCACGATGCCGGCGGTGGCGCCGCCGAGGAACATGGCGGCGGGCTCGCGGGACTGCGTGATGACGAACGCCGCGACGAGACCGGGCAGCACGCTGTGGCTGATGGCGTCGCCCAGCAGGCTCTGGCGGCGAAGGAGAAGCCAGGACCCCAGCACCGCGCACGAGGCCGAGGCGCACGCGGCGGTGAGCATCGGAGCAAGGTCGAGCGTCAGGAATGTTGCGGCGCTCACGGCGTCTTCCTCCGCGAGCGAAGGTCCTGCTCAAGCCGCTCGATCATCTCGCGGGAGAGAACGTGCTCGACAGCGTCGGCCCCGGGGGACAGCCGCACGGACTGATCGAGGCCGACCGCCGACTGCCAGGTTCGTGCGGCCCTCTTGGCGAGATCGCACGCCTCGTCGCCTCGTGCGGTCGTCTCGTAGCGAGAACCAGTGCGACGTGCGAGGCCTTGACGGACCAGCCATGCGAGGAGAAGCCGGTCGATGAACCCATCGGGGCGTGCATGTCGAGATGCGTGCAAATGTCGCAGGCGGTGCTGCGCGCGGACCACAAATCGAAGCCGGGCCGATCGGAACGCACCCAGAAGTACGCCGCGGCGAGGCGAGAGCAGGAGTCCCAGCGCGAAAGCAACACCCGAGGCGAGCACGATGGCAGCCCCGATGGGGATGTTCTCACCGACGGCCGATGCTGCCGCGCCGGCGTAGGCGGCGAGCCCGCCCAGCACGCCGGAGAGCACGACGACGGGCGCGAAACGATCGCTCCAGTGCCGGGCGGCGGCCGGCGGAATGATGAGCATCGCCACGACGAGCAGCATCCCGACGACCTGGATCGCCACGACCATCACCGCGGTGATGACGGCCATCAGCAGAACATCGAGCACCAGCACCGGCCACCCCTGGGCCCTGGCGAGAGACTCGTCGAACGCCACGAGGCGGAGTTCTTTCGCGAGCGCGATGACGACGAGCATCGCGGCGAGCCCGACCACTCCGATCATGAGCGCGTCCGTCCGAGACATCGCAGCGGTCTGCCCGAGAATGAAGTGCGTCAGCCCGCCGCGATCGGGCGTCGAGAGCGTCTGGATGTACGAGAGCAGAAGCACGCCCACGCCGAAGAAAATGCTCAGAACCGCCGCGATGGCGGCGTCCTCGCGAAGTCGCCGCGTGGCGACGATGGCCTGAACGGCCAGAACACCCAGAAGGCCGGTGACCGCCGCGCCCCCGAGAAGCCACGGGAGACGGCGGCCCTCCCCCGTGATCACAAGGGCGAGGAGGTATCCGAGCATGACCCCCGGAAGCGTGGCGTGCCCGATGGCGTCGGCGACGAGCGACCGCTGACGCAGCACGGCGAAGCACCCGACAACTCCGGCCGACGCTCCGAGCAGCGTGCAGCCGATCAACACCACCGAGGTGTTGAAACCCGCCTGCCAGAACAGAATGTCGGTCAGGGTGGTCATGGGTTAGAGAGGTGGCCGCCCCTCACGAAGTCTGGCGAGCGCTTCCGCCGCATCATCCAGAGCGGTCAGCCTGCCCGCGTAGGTCGCGTGGAGGTTGTCGGGCGTGAACGCCTCCTGCACCGGGCCGGCGGCGATCACGCGGGTGTTGAGCAGAAGCACATGATCGAAGTACTCCGGCACGGTGGAAAGGTCATGGTGAACCACGAGCACGGTGCGCCCGCTCTGGCGGAGCTGACGCAGGATCTCGATGATCGTTCGCTCGGTGGCGGCGTCGACGCCCGCCAGCGGCTCGTCCATCAGGTACAGGTCGGCCTCTTGAGCCAACGCACGGGCAAGGAAGACCCGCTGTTGCTGGCCGCCCGACAGCTCACTGATCTGCCTCTTGGCCAGATCGGCCATGCCCACGCGATCGAGGCACTCAAGCGCGATCGCTCGGTCCTTGGCCGACACGCGCCGGAACCACCCCAGCCTGCCGTAGCGTCCCATGACCGCGACATCGAGCACGTTGACGGGGAACTCCCAGTCGACGGCTTCCCGCTGCGGCACGTACCCGACCCGCAGCCTCTGCGACGCGAAGGGGCTGCCCCAGAACTCAACCCGCCCGGCCGCGAGGGGCAGCAGGCCGAGACAGGCCTTCATGAGCGTACTCTTGCCCGCTCCGTTGGGCCCGACAACCGCGACGAGCGCCCTCTTCGGCGCGTCGTAGTCGATGTCCCACAGCACGGGGCGATGCCGGTACGCCACGGTCACGTTATGAATCGACAGCGGGCTCTCCGGGCTGTGCTCGGGAAAGTCGGCGAGACTGGTGGGGATCGGCTCGGAAGGGGGAAGTGGGCTCAAGGGGAGGGCTCCGCGAGTCTGCCGTTCATGCCGCGGGCCGGGGCCTGCCCGCCCAGCGCGCGGGCGATGACGGTCGCGTTGTGGTCGATCATCCCGATGTACGTGCCCTCGTACGTACCCTGAGGCCCCATCGCGTCGGAAAAGAGTGAACCGCCGAGTGCGACCGTATGCCCGCGGGCCTTTGCGCCTTCGATCAGAGCACGGACGTTGCGGTCCGTCACGGTGGACTCCACGAAGACCGCGGGAACCTTGCGCTCGACGAGCAGCGTGACCAGCCGCTCGACGCTCGCGAGCCCCGCCTCGGACTCGGTCGAGAGACCCTGCACGCCCTCGACCTGCACGCCGTAGCGAACGCCGAAGTAACGGAAGGCGTCGTGGGCCGTCACCAACACCCGCGCGGACTCGGGCACGCTGGCGATGACCTGCTTGGTGTAGTCGTCGAGCCGAGCCAGTTCCTGCTCGTACGCCCGTGCCCGCGAGGCGATCGCCGCTGCGTGCTCGGGGAAGAGACCGGCGACCGCCCGCTCGACCGTGGGCACCAGCGTGGCCCACAGCGACGGATCCATCCAGACGTGCGGATCGTGGGAGGGGTCGTCCTTGTCGGCGGTCGCCGCCGGCGCCCTCACGCCTTCCGCCACGCGTACCAGCACGATCCCACCCTTGGCCACGCGTTCGAACGCCTCGTCCATGCGACCTTCCAGGTGCAGGCCGTTGGCGAAGACGGCTCGGGCGGCGACCAGCATCGCAATGTCGTCACGCGTCGGGCGGTAGAGGTGAGGGTCGACGCCGGCCGGCATCATCTGACGGACGTCGGCGAGGTCGCCCGCGACCGCGCGGACCATGTCGGCGACCATCCCCGTGGTGGCCACCAGCACCGGACGCGGCGGAGTGGTTCCCGGGGCCTTGCCCGGATCTTTGGCAGCCGGGGCCCGATCGCAGGCGGCCAAAGACCACCCCAGACCCAGGCACATGAACACGAACCAGGCGATCTGTCGACGTGGCAAGCCTGCCATCGAGGGATCCTCCGATGGACGCGGCCCCGGACGGCGGGGGGAGCGTCCGGAAATGATTGTAGCCATGGCTACAAGCCGGTCGCGGATGAGCCGGCCGGGTCATCGGGGCCTGTTCGGGGCGGGGTCGGGCCTATCGTGCGGGATGCCACACTTCAGCTCCATTCTCGACGCCGTCGGCAACACGCCCCTGGTCAAGCTCAACAAGGTCGTCCCGCCCAATTCGGCGACGGTGCTCGTCAAGTGCGAGTTCATGAACCCCACCGGTTCGATCAAGGACCGCATGGCCGTCCACGTGCTGAACGAATCCGAGAAGCGCGGGTTGATCAAGCCCGGGATGCTGATCGTCGAGAACACCTCCGGCAACACCGGGCAGGGCGTGGCGATGTGGGCCGCCGCCAAGGGCTACCGCTGCGTCTTCACCATGCCCGACAAAATGAGCATCGAGAAAGTCAACATGCTCAAGGCGTTCGGGGCGGAGGTCGTCATCACCCCCACCGACGTCCCCGGCGACAGCCCGCAACATTACGTTCAGACCGCCAAGCGCATCGCCCGCGAACAGAACGGCTTCTACCTCAACCAATATCACAACCCGATGAACATCGACGCCCACGAACTTTCGACCGGCGCCGAGATCTGGAGACAGACCGAAGGCAAGATGGACGTCTTCGTCGCCGGCGCGGGCACCGGCGGCACCGTCTCGGGCGTCGGTCGCTTCCTCAAGAAGCACAAGCACCCCGTCCGCGTTGTGGGCGTCGACCCCATCGGCTCGGTCCACTACCACTACTTCTACACCAAGACCATGCCCACCCCCCACGTCTACAAGGTCGAGGGCGTCGGCGAGGACATTCTCTGCGACGCGATGGACTTCTCCGTCGTCGACGAGTTCCGGCAGGTCAACGACAAGGAATCGTTCCTCATGGCCCGAAGGCTCGTCCGCGAGGAAGGGCTCTTCTGCGGCGGCTCCTCTGGCTCCAACGTGCACATCGCCTGCCAGATCGCCAAGGAAATCGGCCCGGGCAAGACCGTCGTCACCGTGCTCTGCGACTCCGCCACGCGGTACACCACCAAGTACCTCAACGACCAGTGGATGAAGGATTACGGCTTCCTCGGCAACGACTACGACCTGGGCCTCGTCGAAGACCTGCTCAAAGGCCGACCACAGCAGCAGGTCATTACCGCTCGCCTCGACGACACCCTCGGCACCATCGTCGAGACGATGCGCAAGGCCGGCGTCAGCCAGGTCCCCGTGCTCGACGCACACAACCGCCCCGCGAAGATGATCCACGAGCTCGACGTGCTCCGCGGCCTCCAGAGCGGCGCCGTCACGAACGCCTCGCCCGTGTCCGCCATCGCCCAGCCCATCGGCGGCCTGATCTACCCCAAGGCACGCATCGAGGAACTCTTCCGCATCTTCGAAACAGACCAGGTCGCCATCGTCGTCGACGCCGAACGAATCGTGGGCGTCATCGGCAAGATCGACGTGATCGACTACATGGGCAGAAGAGGACGTGGATAAACACAACCCGAATACCAAACACGTTCCGTACGCACTAGACCGCGGGACGTACGCCTTGACACGGGGAACTGCTTGTGGTAGTCTCCGTGCATGCACGTTCTTTGCCTCGTCGCAAGTGTGCTTTCCTCGAATCCTGAGCCTTCCAGGTCGTGGTTTGACGCCCAAGTGAAGATGGCGTCGGGCATGCGTTCACAGCTCACGGGTGTCTTTCACTACACCGCAACATCGCTTGAGAGGACAGATACGAGCGTACTTCCTCGGCTTCGTGAAGAAGTCTGGGGAAAGCCAGAGCATCCCAAGCGCTCGCTGATCAAACGTCTCGAACGGGTCGAGAAGTTCGGACCGGAAGTGCGGCGTCAGACGCTCTGGTTGATGGGGGACAGCGCCCGGCTGAACCGTGAGCCGCTCTGGCCCGACAGCGCCGATTTTTTTGACGTATGCACGCTTCCGGACTCGGGTTGGCGACTTTCGCCCGGCCAGGCCGTGCTCACAGGGCCCATGGGCTCCGAACCGCCCGGCTATCAGGTTGTTGTCCCGATCGGAAGCGCGGTCAACGAGATTCTCTCGTTCTGGGGCGCGGGCTGGGCCGCACTTGGGAGCTTTGAGGGGCCGCACGAGTTTCAGTCGCTCGAAGGCGGTGCTTGGCGTGCCTCCGTCTCATCCGACAAGGGCTCGCTCCGGACCACCACGGTTCTCGAGGGCGAGTATAACCCTCAGACCGGCCACGGCAGAATAATCAGCATGCGAGCGACGCAAGAGGGTTCGCCCGCGCCGGGGTGGGTCGAAACAGCGAGCGACTGGCGCTTCGATGCGGCGCTGCAGCGTGAGTTGGCGCATCAAGTCGTCGTCCATTTCAAGGGTGCTCCGTTCCGGCGTCTGACGCTCGACAGGGTCGAGCCCCTCACCCGGGCCGAGTTCGACAGGATCTCTCGCCCGCCTTCGCTGACGGGCAGCGACCCGATCCGCGGAAAGTACGTGTTCACCCAGCTCAGCGACTTCTCGGGATCGCGAGCACAACACATGTTGATCGATCAAGAGCTCGGAAACATTCAACACTTGACCCTAGGCGACACGAGGGATGGTCGCCATCGCCGATGGCTGACCATCTTGGGATGGTGCATGACCGCATCTATTGTTGGCCTCTTGCTTCTGATCAGATTCAACCGCAAAAAGTGAAAGGGGTTATATGATGAACCGTAGTACGGTATTCTATGTGCTCGCCCTTGCACTCACTTCCACGAGTGCTATGGCCTTTTGCTTTGTGCTCTATAGCGTCGCATGCTGCGAAGCTCTTCCGCCCACCGCACTCAAGCCGAACCTATCCGGCCCTTGCCCCGACTCGATCACCGACAATCCAGTGATCCAAGTCGCAAGGAGTGCCGCGGAAGGCGAGCAGGGAAACATCAAGAAGACCATCTTCGCCCAAAGGTCTTGTACCTGGGATGATTATGTCATCAATGAAAACGGACATTGCGTTTTTGTCGGCACGCAGAACGAGAGTTGTACCGAGAATGGCGTTTCTGGTCCGGCATGCTCTGGCATTGCCCCATGAGACCGTATCGCGCCATTCTCTTTATTCTTGCAGCAACAGCAGTTGCTTGGATCGGCTTCTCCGGACTCACGAAGTTACTTGATTTGCCGTCCTTCCGAGAGTCGCTACGTACATGGACAGTTGTGCCTCCACTTGCAGCGGCAGTTGCGACTGTTCTGGTTCCTCCGCTAGAGTTTTTGCTAGCCGCACTTTGGGCGTTTCGCATCAAGACGATAGCTGTAGGCGCGTCGCTCATCGTCCTCGTTACAGCCATCACATTCGTCCTTGCAGCACAGACTATTGTCGGCAGACCATTTGCTTGCGGCTGTAACACATACTTTAGCTTGCGACCAGCATCTGAACCGACATGGTTGCCGATTATCGCAAATGTCAGCATTGTCTCAATTCTTGTCCTCAACCTGCTCGTTGAGCGGCGTCAGCGAACTGCTCAACGATGATCAAAGGCATGACATGAAAACAACTCAATACAACCGTAGCGCTTTCACCCTCCTCGAACTTATTCTCGTTATCGCGCTGGTTGGTCTTCTGCTGTCGCTGCTCTCGCCCGCACTCTTTTCGGCCCGGCAGTTCGCCAGGACCGGTATATCACTCTCTAATCTCCGATTGCACGCGGCCGCGTTCGAGATGTACGGCACCGACGCGAAGGGGCAAGCCCCGTACCTCGTCGCCCCAACACCCGCCCTCCACGTGATCCGGAACCAGACTCACGACGTGGCCGTCGCCGTCCCGTACTTCGAGAGCAACGTGTATTGGAACATCGGCCTGGCCGACACGTACTACGCGGGCGACCCGTGGTCCCGCTCATTCCGGTCGCCCTTCCGCACCACGCCGATCTCTCGCGACTTCCCGATGGCGACAACCTACTCGAAGACCTGCGCCCTTCTCGCGAGCCCCGAGTACTTCATCATGGAATCGCGCACGTACCCGCCGATCGGCCTCCGTGGCGTGCGGCTCGATGAAGTCGTCTTTCCTTCGAAAAAGTCGGTCCTGGGTGATTACGCAACGGTGAAGTTCGGCGGCCAATCTCCCACCATCTCGCTCATCGGCTTCTTCGACGGGCACGCGGCCCGCGTCGCCCAAGTCCACATCGATGACCCGGGCGATGGCCTCGCCGCCTTCGAGCACTACGGCGGGCACCTGCTCGGACGATTCCAGTTCCCGTTCCTCCACACCTTCGCCGGCGTCCGCGGACGAGATCTCGACTGATCGGCGGGGGTTTCGGCGGCTTCGCCCGGGCCGCGGGGCCGCGTGTACCATCCCCGCATGAGCGACCACACCGCCCGCTTCGCGACCCGCTGCATCCACGCCGGCCAGAACCCCGACCCCACCACCGGGGCGATCATGACGCCGGTCTACCTCACCTCGACCTACGTGCAGCGTTCCCCGGGCGTGGTGAAGGACGATTACGACTACGCCCGCTCGAAGAACCCCACCCGAACCGCGCTCGAAGAAAACCTCGCCTCGCTCGAGGGCGGAACCCACGCCTGCACCTTCTCCTCCGGGCTGGCGGCGATGGATTGCGTGCTGCACCAGCTCCGCGCGGGGGACCACGTCATCCTCTCCGACGACGTCTACGGCGGGACCTTCCGCCAGCTCGACAAGGTCTTCAAGCATCTGGGCCTTTCGACCACGCGGGTCGACATGACCGACGCCTCGGCCGTGGACCGCGCGTGGACGCCCACGACCAAACTGGTCTGGTTCGAGACGCCCAGCAACCCGATGCTCAAGGTAATCGACATCGCGGCCGTGCGGGCGGTGGTGCGCACGCGCGCGGGCGACGGGCCGATCCCCGCCGACGGGGCCTACGCCTGCGAGAAGCCGCTGCCCCGGGCGATCATGGTGGTCGACAACACCTTCGCCTCCCCCGCCCTGCAGAACCCGCTCGCCCAGGGGGCCGACGTGGTGATGCACTCGTGCACGAAGTACATCGGCGGGCACAGCGACCTGGTCGCGGGCGCCCTGGTGACGAAGGACGCGGGGCTCGGCGCGAGGCTCAAGTACGTGCAGAACGCCGTCGGCGCCGTCCCCGCCGCCATGGATTGCTTCCTCATGCTCCGCTCGACCAAGACGCTGCAGGTGCGCGTCCAGCGGCACAGCGAGAACGCCCTGACCATCGCCCGCTGGCTCGAGAAGCACCCGAAGATCGAGAAGGTCATCTACCCCGGGCTCGAAAGCCACCCCCAGCACGCTCTGGCGAAGAAGCAGATGTGCGGCGGGTTCGGCGGGATGATCTCCTGCGTCGTTCGCGGCGGGCTCGATGCCTCACGCCGCGTGCTCGAACGCGTCCGCCTGTTCAGCCTCGCCGAAAGCCTGGGCGGCGTCGAGAGCCTGATCGAGCACCCCGCGATCATGACGCACGCCAGCATCCCCGCGGACGCCCGCAAAGCGCTAGGCATCGACGACGGGCTCATCCGCCTGTCGGTGGGGATCGAGGACGTCAGCGATCTCATCGCGGACATCGAGCAGGCGCTCGCCTAAGCCGCCAGCTCGTCGGCACGGTTGAGCATCCGCCGGCAGACCGCGTGCAGGTCGAACTCGCCCGCGGTGCGCGGGAAGAAATTGTCGTGCAGCACGGGCTGTCCCTCGGCCTCGGCGATCAGCAGGCCTTCCCGCTCCGCCAGGTCGAGCCGCTCCCCGGGCTCGCCGCGAGGATCGAGCCGTTCGATCACCTGCACCAGCGGTCGGCACGGATCGGCGGGCTTCCAGCTCACCACGGCGGCCATCCGCCCGTCCGACAGCCTCACCAGCGACCCGGGCGGGTACGCCGGCACGACGTTGATCAGCGCGACCTCGACCAGCGGATCGAGCGCCCCGGCGAAGTGCCGCGTGCGAAGCCGCTGCAGCGCACTGACCGCCGGCGCAGGCGCGGGGCCGGCAGCGCCCGGGCCGTAGCGCAACCGGTCGAAGAGATCAGCGCCAGCAACGATGCGGGCGAAAATGTGGACATCATGCCCGCCGACACGATGACGACCCGACGCGGACTCACGCTCCGGGAACCCCGTGCCATCGAAACGCTGGTGGTGATTGAGCACGATGGACGCGACGACGGGGTCGGCATGGTCCTTGATCGCATCGAACCCGAGACGAACATGCTCCCGGAACGACGGATCGCTCTCGTCGCCCGTGGCCTCCCATCGCTCACGCACCGCCGGATCGAGCCTGAGCATCCCGACATCGTGGAGCATCGCGCCCATGCCCAGATCCGCGAGCCCACGCGCCCGCCCGACCGGCATCCGCTTTCGCTCCAGCGAGATGTAGAAGTCGAGCTTCAGGCCGATCAGCAGGCTGATCATGCAGACATTGCACGCGTGTCTTGATTCCGGCCCGCCCGTGGACACAAGCTCCTCAAGAAAGCCCGCCGCGTCCGGGTTGTTGGCCAGCGCAGCAAGCAACCCCGTGACCGCGTCCCGATACGCGGGATAGTCCAAACGAACGTGCCCGCCCCGGGCCAGGTGGTCCATCGCCGATTCGATGCGCCCGGCGAGCGTGCCCGCCGCCTCTCGCATCTCCGCCCCGATATGGGCCGCCAGATCGTGCAGACCCGGATAACGGATCCAGACATCGCGCACGCACAGCTCCTCAAGGCGATCGATCGTGCGCACATCCAGCGAGAATCCCTCCCGCAGCAGCACCGCCCCAGCGCGACGCGGGTGGTGCAACACCTGCGCGAGCACCATGCCGGGCCTGGCGAGCTTGACGGGTACGCGGAGCATCAGCTCCACCATCCGATTCTCCCGCACCTCGAGCAACCAAAGCCCCGCGAAGCCGGAAGTGGTGTCAGTTCTCGGGCCCACCCTTCGGCAGAATCCGAAACTCCTTCGGCACCCGCGGCCGAAAAATGAGCACTGTTCGGATCCGCGCCGGCACCTCTTCCGTCGCGTCCGAGAGCAGCCGCTCCCCGAGCGACCGGATCGCGGGCGGAATCGGCCCGGCCGCCGGAAACTCAACCCGCGTCACCGTGGGCACCGCCGACCCCTCGGCCGCGCCGTCCCCCCCGGTGGCTTCTGCGGGCGGGAGCATCTCGCTGGTGGGCTCCAACGGCGAGATCACGATCGGCTCGGGCTCGGGCGGGGGTGACATCCGCGACCACTCCGCCCCGATGGCCTCGGGAACCACGATGAGCGCGACACCCGGCTCAAGCTGCAGTTCAACCCCCAGCGACGCCAGAATCTGCCCCTGCGCCTCCGGCGGTCGCAGCCCTCTCGGTGCCACCGCATCCTGAAGCGCCGTCGTGGGCTCGGGCGGATCCTCGATCTGTGGCACCAGATCGAGCCGCATCATCGCGACGGTTTGCCCCTCACTCGACGTCGGACCGGGCGATGGAAACGCCCGTCCGAGCAGGCGCGGCGTGCCCGGTGAAAGGCTCAGCACGCCGTCATACAGACGCACCCGCTCGGCACCCTGCACGGGTGCCGAGGCCGACAACACGGACCACTGCCACGACGCCGCGACCATGCGATCGATCGAAAATGCCCGGGCCCGCATGGCGACCTGAATCTCGTCCAGCCTGTCCTCGGGCACCAGCACCAACCGAAGCCCGGACCCTTCCAGACGTGCCGCCCATGAAGGCCGGGCTTCCGCGTCGGCCTCGTACGCCGCGAGTGCAGAGCCGACCAGTGAGCCGGAGGGGTCGGTCACAGTCCACTGGGAAACCAGCACCCCGAGCAGCGCGGCACCACCCGAAGTCGTTGAGCCATCGATGGTGTTCTGGCCATCGCCGCCGCACCCCGCGGTCAGCAGCGACACGAACCCAAGAATGACGCCCGCTCGACGCATGCGCACGCGCTCCGTCAGTTGGCCCGTGCCCGATCAGCCCACATCAAAGGAGTTGATCCGATCGATCAACCTGCGGATCATCCCGAACTTCGACCTCGTGTGCGTGAACGCCAGTCGCGGCAGATCAAGGTAATCCGTCTCGACCTCGTAGGGTCCGCGCTGCACGATCTGGCCGACCTTGACCAACGAGCGGAACTCGTCGTTGAGCGCCGCAACGTCGGCCTCCTTCAGCGGAGACTTGAGCCGGATCACCAGGTCGTCCTTCACGTACCTCGACGAGTGATAGATCCGATAGAACTGCTGAATGTGCCGCACAGCCTCCTCGGGCGTCGCACAGAGCTTGTAGATGCCCGTGTCCTCCGCGCTGATCCAACCGCACCTGAGCAGCTCGGACCGCACCCACTGGTCGAACGACTTCCAGAAGGTTCCGCCCTCCCCCTCCAGACAGACGATCGGAATCATCTGGCTCTTGCCCGTCTGCACGAGCGTCAGCGTCTCGAACACCTCGTCGAACGTGCCGAACCCGCCCGGGAACAGCGCGACCGCCTCGGCCTGCGACAGGAACATGAGCTTGCGCGTGAAGAAATAGCGGAAGTGGATCAGCTTCTCGTCGCCCGCGATCACCGTGTTCGCGTTCGTCTCAAAGGGCAGCTTGATCGCCACACCGATCGACGCCGCACGCCCGGGCCCGACGTGCCCGGCCTTCATGATCCCGTTGCCCGCGCCCGTGATCGACATCCACCCGCGCTCGGCCATCAGCTTCGAGAACTCCACGCACGCCGCGAAGTCCGGATGATCCTCGGGCGTCCTCGCCGATCCAAAAATCGTGACCTTGTGCGGGTCCTGGTACTTCGCGAAAATCCGGTACGCGTACCGCATCTCCTTCACCGCGGCCGTGATCAGCTTCAGCTCGCCAGTGTTCCGCCCATCCGAGATCAACTTCAGCGACGTCACCAGCAAGTCCCTCACCAGCCGAGTCTCCGGCCCGTCGGGCCTCGCGTTGACCGTCGCGAGCATCTGATCGAGCAGGGGCGTCAGCCGCGGATCCTCCGCCGCGCGACGGTCTCGGGCACGCAGTTCGCCCGCGGACTCCACAAGCCCCGTCAGTTCAACGTTGAGATGGTTGTTGTCGGCCGGCAATCGACTCTCCTTCACTCACTTCCGCCTTCAGACTATCGCCGCTGATTCTTGGCGGGCTGCGCCTCCGAGGGGTCGCTGGGCCGGGTGGGGGCACGGGCGCCCCCTCGGCCGCGATCGACCCCGGCCGGACTTTGCTTCTCCAGCTCCTGCATGATCCGTTCCTGGTCCGTTGCGTCGCGGAAAAGCTCCCCGATCACCTGCCTCGCCGATCGGAACTGCTCGAGCGACACCTGCGGCTGCTTCGCCGTCCCGCGAACACGGGTCGTCACGATCTCATTGCGAACACCTTCCAGCAACCCCGTCAGCACGGGCACACGCTTCGCCGCTCGCGAGTTGAACACCAGATCAAGCGACAGGTCGGGCCACTTGATCGTCCCAAACCCGCGAAGCTCGATGCTCGGCGAGAACACGCTCACGCGCTCGACTCCCACCACGCCGCCCCGCACAAAGAAACTCGCCGTTGCCGCGTCGATCACCTCGCCCGTCGGAATCTGCAGATTGGAAACCTGGATCATGGGCAACAGCAGCGGCAGACTCAGCACTTCGCCTCCGCCCGCCTGGATCGACCCCTGGCCACGCCTCGAACCGGCATCCCCCGTGATCCCTCCGAGCGTCACGCCGCCGTCGATCAACGCGGATCGCCCGCCCTGCGGTTTCTCCGATGACGAACCCACATCGCCCAGCACACCCTCGAGGCCCACCCGCGAAAGACTGACCGTCGTCGTGAACCGCTTGGGACCATCGGGGTTCGTCGCATCGACCGGGCTCAGCTCTGCCTGCCCCGTGATCCGCCCGCCGTGGCAATCCGCCGAGATATGCGGCACGACCACCTCGCCCGCCCGCGTGGTCGAGGCCGCCAGCACCTCCGCTCGCGTCACCAACACACCCGCAGCCTTGGCACTCTCCAGCGACCCCCTCACCGAGAACTCTGCGGGCGAACCTGGCACCACACGGGCCGAGTACGACAAGGCGCCCGAGGCGTCCGACACCACCACGCCGACATCCGCCCCGCCCCCCGCGAACTCGGTCACGCCGCGCACTTCCACCGTCGGCTCGACAGCACCATCCGCGGCGGGCCACGCCATGGACACTTCCACCCCGCGGAAGCGAACCTCCCCACTCGCCTCGACCGACAAATCTGCCGCCATCGTGCGCACCGTCTCGGGCATCAGCGCTCGCAGCGAGCCCGGCAGGCCCTTGCTCTCCGCATCGATCCGCAGATTCAGCACCGTGGCTCCGGAGGCCAACGCATCCCATCCGCCCGACAACGCCAGCGACCACTCGTCGTGCCCGAGTCGGACATCCCGCAGTTCCCCGCCGACCTCGGTGAACGTCACCTGCCCCTCCGCCCGCGGACACTCGACATCAACACCGCCACTGTGGACAGACAAGGACCGGGGCGTGAGCCGTCCGCGCACACGCCAGGGCGAGTCCGCGCGATCCCTCCCCAGATCGATCGACACGTCGAACTCGCCCCGCGGATTCCGCTCCGCGTAGAACGCGGGGAAGCGATCGCCGAGCCTGTCCTCCACGACCGCTCGCGTCAACGCGGACTCGAACCTCCCGCCATCAACCGCGATCCGCAGGTCGGCGGTGTCCGGCTCTTCCGACTCTCCGATGCCCAGCCGGCCGTCGATCGACAGCCTGCCGAGTGGGCGGCCCGTGTCAGCCTCGGCAATGTCGGCGGCGACCTGTTCGAATCGCACCGACGCGCCGTCCTTCGTGCGGAAGCGGATCGCCCCGTCGACCGGCCCGGCCTTGACCCGCACGGGGGCCGGGCCCGCCTTCTCCGGGCGATACGCGAATTCGATCCCGCGCGGACTTGTGAGCGTCACGTCAACATCGGTCTCATCATCCCCCTCACCCTCCAACCTCGCCTCGACATCCGCCGGGCCCGATGGCTCGTACCGCTCTCGCACCGCAGCGACCGCACGGGCAGCCCGAGGCGAGAAGACCCGGATGATCTCTTCCACCGCGACCGATGACTCCAGATCATCGACCAACACACGCGACTCGTAACGCGTGGGCGAGAACTCCACCTTGGTGTCCACGCTCAGCAAGCCCGCGTCTGCGCCGGCGCGATCCACCACGTTCCCGACAAGGTTGAGCTTCAGCCGATCGTCATCAACCGTGATCGTCCCGCCGATTTCGCGTAGCCCGGCCTCGCCGCCCTCGACGGGTGAGCACGCCGCCTGCGCCAGGGACACCGTCGCCCGAAACGCCGCCTGCCCATCCGGGGTGTCTCCGATCCACACCTCGGCGTCGCCCAGCGCATCGAGCCGAAGATCCCGCAGCACGCTCCCGAGCGTTCGACGGTCATCCCTCTCGCCACCCAGCGCACGATCCTTCGCCGGAATCGCGTTGATCAGCAGGTCGTCGAGCGGCACGCCCCTCGCCGTGATCGTCACGTCCGCGCCATTCCCCCCGGTCGACGGGCCCGAGCTGCTGAAGTCCGCGGTCGCTCGAACCGTCGCCTCGCCCCCACGGACCGCGCCGAACCGACCGTCCTCGAGCCGCAACGCGTCGTCGTCGACGTGAAGACGCACATCGCGCGCCAGCACAGGCAGCGGAAACCGCTTGGGAACCAGGCCCGCCGCCGGAATATCGATGGTAATGTCCTGCGTCCAGGGCATGTCCTTCCCGAACGCCGTCTCAAGCCTCAACAGCGCCCGCCCGCGCCCACCGAGCTCAAAGACCGGCACCGTTGCCCGAGTCTTCGCTCGCTCCCACTCCTCTTCCGCTTCGTTCAGGTGCTCCTTCGACGCCTCGCTCCCATCCGCACGCTGACGCGCCTCATCGAGCGCATCCTGCGCCGCCGCCAGCTCACGGACCCTGGTCGCCCGGTCCTCGGGCGTCACGATCAGCCCCGCAGCCAGAAGCTCCTGGTACCGCTCACGGTTGAACAACGCATCGATCACCCCACGCCGACGCTCGCCCAGCCCCCGCTCCAGCATCTCGTCGACCGGGATGTCCTTCACCTCGATCTCCAGCGAGACCGCGGCCTCGTCCGTCAGCGGGCTGATCGTGCCCTTGGCATCAATCGTCGCGCCATTCACCGCCCGACCATTCAGACGCACGATCCGCAGCGTCGTGTCATCGAACTCGATCCGCCCCTCCATCTGCCGGAACTGATACGGGAACCGGATGAACGACGCCACCCCGTCGCGCAGATCGATCGCCCCCGCAACCGAAGGCTGCCCATCACCCGCCCCACGACTCACCACCACCCGTGAATCAACCACCCCAGTCGGATTGGAGAACATCCGAAGTCGCTTGTGCACGGCCGGCGGAAGAAAGGGCCCGAGCCTCGGCCTCTCCTGCAGCAGGAAGCCCTTCGATTCGAGCACCGCCTCGAACGGCGAATCCGGCGTCAGCCCCCGATACTCCAGCGTCACCACGTACGGCAGGTCCTCGAGCCGACCATCCAGCGCCGCCGACAGCGTTCCACCCTGGAGCGTGATCGCACCGGTCACACCCGTCATCCGCGGGAACGTGGCCCCCCCACTCCCCTCGGCCGCCAGATCCCGGAAAGGCAGCGTCACCGCCACGCCTCGCAACTGAAGCGTCGCCGTCATCTCTCGCAGCGGGTCCGCGGTCCCGGGCGAAGGAAACCGATAGTCAAATGTCGCGCGGGTGACTTCGCCCTTCAGATCAAGCCTCGTGAACAACGCCCGGGATGACGTCGGCACCGACTCGCCCGCAAGCCCGGAAATGTCGAGCCCGACCAGCTCCGCATGCACCCCTGCTCGATCAATCCGCCCGACAATCGACATCACCGACGTCGAGCCCTCCGGCGGCGCTTCCTGCGTCAACTCAAACGTGTACCGATCACCCACCGCGTCCGGCAGCACCCGCCCCGAAACCTCCGCCCGACGCAGCATCGTCCACGCGCCACCCTCCCCATGCTCACCAACCTCGATCCCAGCACGCACAATCTCCACCATCGGCACCCTGACGCCGCCCCCTCCTCCTCCCACAAACCGAAACGGCGGCACGTTCATCGTGCTGTCCACCGACGACTGGCTCACCCTCACCACCACCCCGTCCGCAACAACCGACTCGATCGCGGGCCCCCCCGCCGCCGTCACATCCCACCACGGCACCCTCACCACCAGCGACCCGACACGCACAAACTCGTCCGCCTCTCCCTTCAAAACTCCCGTACGGATCACCGCCCCGCGGATCGTCACCAAGCCATCAAGCCCGAGCGTCACCGACCTCGCCTCCACCGGCACGCCCAGACGCGACGACACGATCCCCGTCAGCACCCACCTCGTCACCGCAGACCGCGTCACCACGAAAAACAGCACCACCGGCAGCAGCACAAGCACCACAAGCCACACCACCGCCGGTCTGCGAAGAACTCGGCGGACGCCCGTCGCTGCAACGCGGCCTTTCGGGTCGCTCGTCACGGCTTTACTTTAGTCCCGCAGCGGGCTCACCACGATCCCCACCTGCGTGCACGACACGTTGCTGTACAACAGCAGCAACGCGTTCGATCCAACATCAGGCCTCGACGTCGGCGAGATCGGCGAGCCCTGACCGTCGTCCTCGTTCACAAAGATGTTGTCTCCCGCCTGCCTCGCCCCCCCGCCGGCGTTCGGGAACGAAATCACCGTCGACAACGCGTCCGGCTCGTTCACCAGCGACACGTGCGAGTCGTTGAAACCCACATTCCCGCGCCACCGATTCCCGCCGCCGTGCAGCCGCATCGTGTTCGAGAACTGACCCGCATTCCCGGGCACCGGCGCCCACGCACCGGGAACACCGTCATACTCAGGCCCGCGATCGCTGATCACCGGCTCGCTCGCCGAATACGTCGACTTCCAATAGCGACCGCCACGCGAACCAAACGGCGGCACGTGCGCGTACGACAGATGCCCGTTCATCCCCCCACCACGCCGACCGCCTCCCGTCCCGCTCGTCCCCATCTCGCCCGGCGCACCGGCAAACCCCGGATCCCACATCGCCCCGATCGGCCTCGCCGCACGCGACGGCTCCCGATACTCGTACCCGTCGTCCACAACGATGTTCCCGTTCGTCTCGCTCGGACACCGCGCGATCTGAGGCCGGATGAACTCGTTGTAGATCATCATCGAGAAAATGTTCCCCGAGTTGTCCTTCTCACGATCGCACGACGCCACCATCGTCGAATCGCCCCGGTCCGCCGCGCTGGGCAGCGGGTAATCGTCCTTGTTGCTCTGCGCCCAGATCACCATCCCCTGGATCGTGCTCCGGATGTTCGTGCTGCACTTGAGCGAACGCGCCGTGTTCCGCGCCTGCCCCAGCGCCGGAAGGGTCATGCTGATCAGGATCGAGATGATCGCGATCACCACCAGCAACTCAATGAGCGTGAAGCCGCGCTGACGCATCGGTGCCTCCTTGCCGCTCCACGCCCGTCGACATCCCACGACTGCAACATACCATGCCGCGCCCGCCTCGGATCCCCGTATTCACGGGAACCACGGAATCCCATCCTTCAAAAACGACAAGCCCCCCGACAGTGCCGGGGGGCCTCGCCAAGTGCCCAGGAGAGGATTTGAACCTCCATGCCCTTGCGGGCGCTACCACCTCAAGGTAGTGCGTCTGCCAATTTCGCCACCTGGGCGTTGTCGCCGAGTTCCCTCGGCGGGGGAGAAGCATAGCCCGCGCGCGCGCCTTTTCCTCCCCCTGCCTCCGCCGCCCCGCACCGATCGCCGGTATCCTATCAAAATCCGATCGCTCGCTCCTTCCCCCGTTCTTTCGCATCCCCCAGGCCCACTGTGGAGTATCTTCGTCGCATGCCCGCTGAACGCTCCGCACGCGTCTTCGTCAATCACTGGTCACGCCGACTTCACCGCTGGGCGACCGTCGCCACGGCCCTTCCCCTGCTCGTCGTTCTTCTCTCGGGAATCCTCCTTCAACTCAAAAAGGAGTTCACCTGGGTTCAGCCCCCCACCTTGAAGGGTTCCGCCCCGCTGATCGACCGCGAGGCGGGCGTGCCGCTCGACCGGGCACTCGCCGCCGCCATCGCCGTCCCTCAGGCATCCGTCCAAGGCTGGAAGGACATCGACCGCCTCGACATTCGCCCGGACCGAGGGCTCATCAAGCTCCAGGCCCGCAACGGCTGGGAAATCCAGGTCTGCATGGTCTCCGGCGACCTGCTCGGCTCGGCAATCAGGCGAAGCGACCTGATCGAGGCCCTGCACGACGGCTCGTGGTTCGGTTCGGTCGCCAAACTCGGCATCTTCCTCCCCAGCGCCCTGCTCGTGCTCGTGCTCTGGATCACCGGCGTCTGGCTCTGGTTCATGCCCTACGTCAACCGCTGGGCCCACAAGTCCCGCGCCGCCTGAACCGCTGAACAGGCCGTTTCCCCACGCCCGACGCCTACCCTCCGCGTACCACGCGAGAGGATCGCTTTCACCATGACCACCTGGACCAACATCCTTCGAAGCATCGCGGATCACGCCTCCACGCTTGGTCTCTTCGGCGAGGTCTCGATCCACAACGACCGCCTCGACTGCCGCGCCAAAGACGCCGACGTTCCCGCCTACTTCCGCATCGACCTCCAGAAGGGCGTCGTGTGCGTTTCGCTCGTCACGCCCGACCGCTGGCTGAGCCAGTCCATCGAGCAAGACCTCGTCCACACCGGCGACAAAATGTCCGACCTGCTCGACGAGGAACTCGCCGACCTCGGACACACCTCCACCACCCCCACCATCGAACACTTCCGCTCCGACGACAAGCTCTACACCTTTGTCTCCCGGCTTGGCTTCGGCGCAGATCAGGCCGCCGCCCGAAAGGACGAACTCATCCGCGTCCTCCTCGCCTACCACGCCGTCTTCACGCCCCTGGGAGACATGGAAGGCGGCGACGAGTGAGCCAGCCCACCACCCCACTCCGGATCCTCATGCTCGGCTGGGAGTTCCCGCCATTCATCGCCGGCGGGCTCGGCGTCGCCTGCTACGGGCTCACCCGAGCGCTCGACCGACTCGGCCACTCCGTCATCTTCGTCCTGCCCAGACCCGTCGATCGATCCAAAGCATCCCACGTCACGCTGCTGAGCCCCGACCGCCCCACCGCTCCAACGACCCGCTCCTCAAGCGGCTGGAACCCCGGCCCGGGCCTCGCCATGCCCGGCTTCGCTCACGCCTCCATGCACCACGTCCCGGCCTCGTTCTCAAGCCCCTACCCGGGATCCGCCGATCCCCGGCTCGGCATCGCCAGCCCCGAGGCCTTCGGCCTGACCACCCCTGACGCGACCCACGCGCACGACGACCTCCCTCAGCTCCTCGCCCAGCCCGCTTCCCCAGCCTCACCCGCACCAACGCCCACGCCGATGCACCTCGGCTCGGGCGGCGGCGCCGGCGCGGGCTACTCGGGCGACCTCTTCGCCGACGCCGATCGCTACGCCGCCCTCTGCACTTCCATCGCCCGCCGACAGGATTTCGACGTCATCCACGCCCACGACTGGCTGACCTACCCCGCCGGCCTCGCGGCCTCCCGGGCCAGCGGAAAGCCCCTCGTCGTGCATGTCCACTCCACCGAGTTCGACCGCTCCGGCGACAACATCAACCGCGCGGTCTACGACATCGAACGCGCCGGCATCCTCGGGGCTCACCGCGTCATCGCCGTCTCCGAACTCACCAAGGGCATCTGCGTGACCCGTTACGGCGCTGACCCCGATCGAATCGACGTGGTCTACAACGGCATCGACCGCGACGAGCAACAGCCCCCACCGGGGTCCCAGATCGCCGCCGACGACAAGATCGTTCTCTTCCTCGGGCGCATCACGATGCAGAAAGGCCCCGAGTACTTCATCGCCGCCGCCAAGCGCGTGCTCGAAAAACTCGACAAGGTCAAGTTCGTCGTCGCCGGCTCGGGAGACATGGCCCTGCGCATGGTCGAACTCGCCGCGAGCCTCGGCATCGGGCACAAGGTGCTCTTCACGGGCTTCCTCCGCGGACGCGACGTCGATCGCGCCTTCCGCATGGCCGACTGCTACGTGATGCCCTCGGTCAGCGAACCCTTCGGGCTCGCCGCGCTCGAAGCCATCCACCACGACGTGCCGGTCATTCTCAGCAAGACCGCCGGTGCCGCCGAAGTGCTCACGCACGTGCTCAAGGTGGATTTCTGGGACACGGACGAGATGGCGAACAAGATCGTCGCCGTCCTCCGCCATCGCCCGCTGGCGCAAACGCTCCGCCAGCACGGCGCGTTCGACATCCGCCGGCTGACCTGGGCCGGCGCAGCGGAAAAGTGCGTCCGCTCCTACAGCGTCGCACTTGCCGCGGCATCATCCCAGAAACGCGTGCCCGCGATTCTCTGATCAGGCGCCCGCCTCGATCGGACGACGCGGATCCTCCGGCGGAAGCTCACGCTGCTTCTGACGCTCCTGCAACTGCTGCGTCTGCTCCGTCGTCACGGGCTGGGGCTGATTCGGCGGCCGAGTCAGCGAATCGAACGCGCCAAACTGCCACGCAATCAGCAGCCCCGCGACGACAAGGCACGCGCTCGCCAGCAAGACCTTCTTCTTCTGAGCGTCCATCGACCCACCGCCCGAACCGCCCCCGGAACCACCTTTGCCCTTCGGCTCGTTGATGTCCAGGCCGTCCGCGAGAGATTTACGCGCCATGCGCTTGCTCCATTGAACCCGCACCACCCAAACCAATCATACCGGGATCAACCAACGTCCCGCTTCTGGAACAGGATCACCGCCAACGCGAGGTACCCGATGATCTGCGCCAGCGCGTACACCGCCGCATACCCCACATAGTCCAATGGCACGATGTGGTTCTGCGTCACCGCGTCCAGAAGCCAGAAATACTGCATGTTCGGCAATGCACCCCACGCCACCATAGCCCCCCAGTTCACGCGGGTTTGGGTCGTGAAGATGTAGTCCTTCTCGCGCGGAGGGCGACGGATGTCCAAAGGCTCGCCGCCAACGTGCAGCAGCGTCACGCGCGCCCCCTCGGCCGATCGCACCACCAGCGCCGGAGAAACACCCGGCCCGACCACCTGCTCGGCGACCGACAAATCCCCCTGATACTGGGTAAATCTCGGCACGGCCGAGTCAAAGCCGTCGCTGTTGATCCCGTACCAGATCGAGTCACCCGGTTGAAGTGGACGGTCAGGAGGCTGGCGAAGCTGCACGAGATAGGTTTCGCCCGGACGGGCAAAGTCAGCGCCGTTCGGAGATCCCGGCTCGGCGGAGACGACCTGCCCGATTGGGGTGTTCTTGAAGACGTGGCGGCCGATAAAGTAGTTGTTGACGAGGGAAGCCAGGAAGGCCCCGATGCACACAAAGATGGTCATGACCTGCCCGAGCCGGGCGGACGCCGCGATCGCGATGGACGTCAGCACCAGCGTGCCGGTCGCCAGCGCAACGGAGGCGATGATGATCTGCGGCTTGAAGTCGTGGAAGACGTCCTGAACCTCCCACTTCTTGTTGACCAGAAGGACCGCGATATAGGCAACCACAAGCAGCGGGGTCAGCGTGACGGTGGCGACCTGGGGAAAGCTCCAGCCATAAAAGAAGTTGGTCCATCCGGCGAACAGCAAGGCGAGCACAACAGCGGTGAACCCGAACACCAGAACAGGCTGGTCGAGAGAGTCAGCGGCCGTGCTCATGACGCCATGACGGATGGCCATGAGAAGAAAGCAGAGCATGGCGACGACGGCGATGAGGATCGCTCCGGTGACGCCGAGGTACTTGCCGAGAACGACGACCGGCCTTGGGACGGGCTTGCTGACCACGGTCAGGGCGGTTTTGTTCTCGATTTCGCGTGAGAGGGCGGCGGTAGCGACGAAGGCGGCAAGGACGGTGGCGAGGCCGAAGACCGTTCCCAACCCGATATCGAGCAAGAGTTTGTTGTCGGCCTCGACTTCACCGACCTCGTCGAGCCCCATGGTGAAACCGGTGTTCCAGGTATTGAAAACCTGGAGGGCTCCGGCGCCGAGGATCATGAGGAGCATGACCGGCTGACGGAGACTCTCCACGAAGGTATTTCGCGCGATCGCGGTGGTTTGCGTGATCATTGTGTGTGAACGCCCAACACCAACCAGCCTCAGAACGAAGGGTCCCAAGCATACGCGAGCGGGAGGGTGTGCCGTTCGACCCGGCGGAGGGAGCTCAGGCAAAATTTGTGGGGTCGGCGTTTTCGAACCGCGGGTCACCGCGGGCGTATGGTGATGTCCGGGGATGTCGGTGCGCTCGGAGCGGGCCGAACACCGGGGCGGTGCGCCGTTCAGGCGAGGCCGCGGAGGAGCGGGAGAACCTCTGAGAGGGTCAGCGGTGACCCTCGGCGGAACGCACCGGGTGGACAGCCCGGGGCGGGAGGCCCACAATACGCACCTCCTGAAGGTGGGCTAAAGGCCCGCCCGCCGGAGAGGCACGCCGGTTCTGTGCCGGTGAAGAGCAAGTGCCTCTCCTGCGAGAAGGGTGGTTCGAGGAGGTCGGATCAGGAGTCTGGGTGGGACTGGGCTTTGGGTTGGAACCTGTTGGACGGGGCGTGGCGGGTGTGGTTCGAGCGGGAGCACCGATGCGAGCGGACTATTTGAACTATCAGCGGGCGACGACGCAGTGCCTGATCGGCGCGGCCGTGCAGGGGGTCCTGGGACTGGCCTTCCTTGTGTACGGGATCCGCGCGGGCGACCATGCGATGTTGACCGCGGGCGTGCTCGTCAGCCTGGGACTGATCGTCTGGATCTCGCTTGCAATTCTGTTTGACCAGCACCGCCGGGAACGGATCGAGGCGATCGAGCAGGAGGCACTGACGGCCAATCAGGGCGCGTCGGTGTTCGAGGAGACGCAGGACTTCCGGGTCGCGGCCAAGCGTCTGGCGTTCGTCGAGAAGTTCTTTATCCCCTCGGTCAGCATCCTGCTGGGCGTTCTGCTGGTGTCGTTCGGCCTCTGGCGGTTCTTCCAAGGGCAGAAGCTGCTGGACCCCAGCGCGTTCAACGCCCCGACGGACCGCGGCTGGGCCCTTTCCGTTTCGATCGGCGCCGCGTTCGTGGGCTTCCTGTTTGCTCGGTACATCGCGGCGATGGCGAAGCAGGGGATCTGGGCCCCGCTCCGCGCGGGCGCGGCACAGGCGGTGCTCGCTTCGCTGGTTGGCTTGTGCGTGGCCGTCGGGCAGTTCGTGGACGTCTACGGGACGGACGCTTTCCTGCGGTACCTCCAGGTGGTCTTCCCGATCGCGGGCGTCGTGCTGGGCGTCGAGGTCTTCCTCAACTTCCTGCTCGATCTGTACCGCCCTCGTCGGGCGGGCGAGATTCGCCCGGCCCCGTTCGACAGCAAGCTCCTGAGCTTCGTGGCCGCGCCGGACCGGATCGCCCAGTCCGTCGGGGAGCTGGTGAACTACCAGCTCGGGTACGACGTCAGCTCGACGTGGCTCTATCGGCTGTTGAGCCGGTCGCTGGGCACGCTGGCGTTGTCGGCGTTGCTGGTGATGTGGGCGCTGTCGGCGCTAACGGTGGTGCAGCCCCACCAGCGCGGGCTTGTGCTGCGGTTTGGCGATCTCGCTCGCGAGATCGGCCCGGGGCTTCACGTCAAGTGGCCTTGGCCGATCGAGACGGTGGAGATTCCGTCGTACGGCGAACGGGACGCACGCGGCGTGGTCACCGATTTCGGTCGGACCACCACCACGGTGCGCACGCTCGAACTGGCAACGCCGTCGGCCGCGACCGACCGGGACACGGCGGTGCTGTGGACGCACGACTATGCGTTGGGCGAGGTGTACTACTTTGTGCGCCCGTCGACGATCGATGACAAGTCTTCGGCGAAGGATCGTGATTCGGCGTGGCTGAACGATCTGTCGCTCATCGCGGTTGAGGCGCCGCTCCGCTACGCGATTCGCGATGTCCGCAAGTTTGATCTGCTCGGGCATCCGACGCAGCGGGAGAACATTCTGCGGGGTGCGGCTCGACGGGCTGTGGTCCGCGTGCTGAAGAACTACGGGATCGACGACCTGCTGGGACCGCGGCGGCTTGAGGCCCAGGCTTTGATCCACAGCTCGATCCAGAAGGCGTTTGACGAGCTCAACCCCGGCCCGGACGGCACACCGAGGGGCTCAGGGGTCGAGGTGCTGTCGGTGGGCCTGATCGGCGTCCACCCGCACAAGTCTGTCGCGCCGAACTTTGAGAAGGTGGTGCAGGCGCAGCAGGGGGCCGAGGGCCTGATCGATTCGGCCAGGGCGGAAGCCACCCGCCGGCTGATCTTCGCGGCGGGGGATCAGGCGCTGGCCCGCGAGCTGGTCGAAGCGATCGATGCTCGCGAGGATCTGCCCTCGGGTTCGCCTGAGGCGGCGCAGGCCTCGGAGAAGATCCGCGACCTTCTGAGCCGGTGCGACGGGCGAGTGGCGACGATGCTGGCGGAGGCTCGTGGGCAGCGCTGGACGAAGCACATGGGCGAGCGGGCGCGTGCCATGCAGTACGCCGGGCTGATCAAGTCGTTCGAGTCGAACCCGACGCTCTTCCGTGCGAGGATGTACATGGATGCGTTGCGGGACGCGATGTTTGAAAGCCGAGTGGTGATCACGGACGACACGGTCCGCCTGATGCAGGTGGACGTGAATCTCGAAGACAAGGACATGGGTACGGACATTTTCCAGGCTCCGCCTTCGGAAGGTTCCAACTAACGAGTTCGCCGGGGCCGACCCGAACGGGAAGCCTCGGAAGGAGATCGGATCATGCGTCAGATCGGATTGTTTGCGGTCGGTGGGGTTGTGGTGCTCACGCTGCTGGCGTACACGACGACGTACCAGGTTCGCTTCACGGACGCGGCGGTGCTGACGCGGTTCGGTCGCGCCGACCAGGGATCGGTGAAGACCGAGCCCGGGCTGAAGTTCAAGTGGCCTTATCCGGTGGAGAGCGTGACGACGTACGACACGAGGCCGCGGATCAGCGAGGTGAAGCTCGAGACGCAGCAGACAAAGGACAGCAGGCAGATCGTGGTCGAGAGCTACTGCGTGTGGCGCGTGTCGGATCCGCTGAAGTTCTTCCAGCGGTTCAGCCGCGACGGGTCGCGCGCGACGGACCACTTCCGGACGGCGGACGAGACGGTCAAGAGCAACCTGCGCAGCGCGATGGGCGCGGTGAGCCAGTTCGAGATGTCGCGCCTCTTCGGGCCCGACCCGAGCATCGACGGGCTTGGAGAGCTTGAGTCGGCGGTGCTGTCGAGCCTCAAGTCCAAGGGCGAGCAGGATTCGCTGGCGACGTGGGGGATCGAGGTGATGGACGTTGGGATCAGCCAGGTGGTGCTGCCCCAGGAAACGACCACGAAGGTCTTCGAGCGGATGGCGCAGCAGCGTGACAAGCTCGCGAGCGAGATCACCTCGAAGGCGCAGGCCGAGGCGGAGGGGATCCGAAGCCGGGCCGAGCAGGACGCGAAGCGGATCGAGGCGTTTACGCTGCAGTTGGCGGCGGAGATCCGGCAGAAGGGTGACGAGGAGGCCAGGCAGTATTACGACATGATGCAGGGCAACCCGGAGCTCGCGGTGCTGCTGGTCGAGACGCAGATGCTGCGTGAGGCGTACGGGCGTCGCGGGACGACGCTGGTGCTGCCTTGGAATCTGCCGGGGCTTCGGCTGCTGAAGCCCGATGCGCACCGGTCGGTGCTTCGGGACGGAAAGATCGTGCCGCCGGACGCGCCGATCGCGATGCCGGCGAAGTCGGAGGAGCAGCGATGAGCACGTTCCCTGGGAAGCCCGGATCGGCGGAGCGCCGGCGGCCGAACGCCGTGTCGTTGCAGGGCTCGGGCGCGGGTCTGGGCGACCAGGCCGAGTTGCTCGATCCGGCGAACCAGTCACTGGCGGATGCGCTGCGGATCACGCTCCGCCTGGTGTACCTCGGCGTGGTGGTGCTCTTTGCGCTGTTCCTGATGAGCGGCTCGCAGTCCGTGCAGGAATCGGAGCGTGGCATCCGCCTGATGTTTGGAGCCAAGATCTCCGACGACGTTCAGCCGGGGCTGAGCTGGAACGCTCCGTACCCGATCGGTGAACTGGTGAAGGTTCACATCGGGCAGAAGGAACTGAAGCTCCAGGAAGCGTTCTGGGTCGCGGTGAGCAATAAGTCGGACCTGACCAAGCCCATCGATCAGCTTCCGAAGCTGCCGAACCTGACGCCCGGACAGGGCGGATCGAACCTGACGTCGGACGGGAACATCGCGCACACGCAGTGGACGGTGCTGTACGCTCGCGAGAACCCCTCGGTGTGGGCTCGGAACGTGCTGACGGAGTCGGAAGAGACGCTGGTGCGTGCCGCGGTGAAGCGCGGCGTGGTGCAGGCGTGCGCGAAGGTCTCGATCGAGGATTTGCTCAAGCAGTCGCAGGGGCAGGACGGGTCGGTGGCGACGCGGGCCCGGCTGATCGCCCAGGCGCAGCTCGATCGGTTGAACACGGGGATCCGCATCCAGCAGTTGCTGCTCGAGAACGCGATGCCCCCGCTGTTCGTGCGAGAGAAGTTCAACGGCGTGCAGAGCGCTGTGTCGGAGGCCGCCAAGACTCGCGAAGAGGCGAGAAAGGGCGCGCAGCAGATCCTCAACGCGAAGGCGGGCGAGGCGTCGCCTTACATCATCAGGCTGATCGACGACTACGAAAAGGCGGTCGAGGGGCGCGCGGGATATGACAAGAACGCGATCCTCGCGTCGATCAACAAGCTGCTGGTGGGCGAGGAAACGACGGTGGACGGCGTGTCGGTGGTGGGCGTGACGTCGGGCGCCGTGTCCCAGACGATCGCCGAGGCCCGCCAGTATCGCTCGGAAGTGGCGAGCAGGCGGCGGGCAGAGGCCACTCAGTACGCGGCGAAGCTCGGGCAGTTCAAGACGAACCCGGAGGTCGCGGTGGCGGGCGAGATCGCCGACGCGTCGCGGGCATTCCTCGGGCGTCCGGAAGTGCAGCTGATGGCCCTGCCGCAGGGGTCGGACGTGATCCGTCTGATTCTCAACCGCGACCCCGAGATTCTGAAGGGGCTGCGAGCTGCGGCGGCGGCGGAACAGGGCAAGAAGGCGTCGGAGGCTCGCATGCGTGCCCTGCACGAAGAACGCTTTAAGCCCAAGGAAGGCTCGGCGATGCAGCAGTAAGCACGAGTCGGCTCGTCGAAGGACACCACGGAACCGTTCACACCGCCCGGACACACGCAAGGAATCGCCCATGGTCAGCGAGGTCACTCCATCCCAACGCGTGGTCGTCTGCCAGCAGGTCACACGGATCTTCCGTGATTTCTGGATGAGGCCCAGGGCACGCGCGGTCGAGAACCTGACGTTCGAGATCAACCGCGGCGAGGTTTTCGGGCTTCTCGGGCCGAACGGCTCGGGCAAGAGCACGACGATCAAGATGATCCTGGGCCTGCTTCGTCCGACGCGCGGGCGGATTGCGCTGTTCGGCAAGCAGCCGACGGATGTCGCGGTGAAGAAGCGGATCGGATACCTGCCCGAAGAGTCGTACCTCTATCCCTTCCTCAACGCACGCGAGACGCTCGACTACTACGGGAAGCTGTTCAACCTCGATCCCAAGACTCGTGCGCGGCGAACGGACGAACTCCTCGACATGGTGGGGCTCGCCGGGGCGCAGCACCGCCCGGTGCGCGAGTACTCCAAGGGCATGCAGCGACGCATCGGCCTCGCGCAGGCGCTGATCAACGACCCCGAATTCCTGATTCTCGACGAGCCGACCACCGGTCTTGATCCCATCGGCACGCGGCAGGTCAAGGACCTGATCATCGAGCTCGGTCGGCGTGGCAAGACCATCCTGCTTTCGTCGCACCTCCTGGCGGACGTCGAAGACTGCGTCAGCCGCATGATCATCCTCTACGGCGGGCAGAAGCGTGAAGAAGGCACGTGCGAAACGCTGCTCGAGCGTCGCGAGCGGGTCACGATCGAGTCCGAGCCGCTGGACGACGCGCTGATCGCGGAGATCGACAAGCTGATCCGCGAGCGAACCAACGGCACGCGATCGATCCTGAGCGTCGCGAAACCTCGCCAGAAGCTCGAAGAACTCTTCCTGGCGATCGTCGAGCGTGCCCGCGCCCAGCAGGTGTCCACCTCTGGCGCGACGGCGGGTGGCGAGACCGCCGCGTTCCTCCGCGGAGATCAGGGTGCGGCGTTGATCGATCAGCTCGTGCGCGCGTCGCAGGCCGACCCGACGCCGCAGACTCCGGTGGTGGCGGCACAGGCGCCGCCCGCGCCGACCGGCCCGGACGCTTCGGTGATCGACACGCTGGTCAAGCCCGAGGCACCGGCCGCCCCGAAGGCACAGGCCGCTCCCTCGGCGCCGGCGTCGAAGCCCGATGTTGATTCGTCGGTGATCGACTCCCTGCTGACGCCGCCGGGCGGCCAGCCGGGCAGCGCCCGCAAGGACGGGAGCACGACGTGATCTCGGCCACTTTCCTCACCCGGTGCGACATTGTCCAGAAGTCGCGGCTGTACAAGCTCATCGCGAGCGCGATCCTCATCGTCGCGGCGGTCGCGGGGTACTTCACGTACTGGGCACTGACCAAGGACTCGATTGACACCTCGACGCCCTGGCGTCTCGAGATGAACCCGGACCTGAAGGCCGACGGCACGCCGAACGCCCCGACACAGGAAGACCTGTCCAACGCCCGCAGTGAGCTGGAACGGTTCAATCGTTCGCTCGATCGGATCATGTCCGGCCGTGCTGACTACACCAGCGTTGCGGTCGCGATCGGGTCCGCCCTGCTGCTGTCACTGGCGGCGATCTGGCTCGGCATCTCGCTGAGCCTGCTGATGCTGCTGCTGGGCGCCGGACTGGTTTCGGCGCCACTCGCGGCGTTTGAGTCGACCCGCGACTGGTCGCGGCTCATCGTCGCGCTGGCCGTGCTGGGCTCGTCGTTCACGGTGCTGATGCGGCTGCTGAATCTCGCGCTGTCGTCGCCCGGACCTGTCATGGCGATTGCCCGAAACGTTCTGGCGGAGGCCACTCGCCTTCGCCTGAGCGTGATGTTCATCGTGCTGATCCTGTTCGCACTCGCCACGCTGCCCTTCCTGCTCGATGCGGAGCGCCCCCTGCGGTACCGCGTGCAGATGGTCCTCCAGTACGGCACGGGCGGCATCTTCTGGGGCGTGGCACTCCTCGTCGTGCTCTTCTCCGTCGCCTCGGTCGCCACCGAACAACGCGGACGCGTCATCTGGCAGACGATGACCAAGCCCGTGGCCGCGTGGCAGTACATTCTGGGGAAGTGGATCGGCGTGGTCTCGCTCGCGGCTGCTCTGCTGGCGGTTTCTGGTGCCGGTGTCTTCCTGTTTGTCGAATACCTCCGTTCCCAACCCGCTCAGGGCGAAGTCGGCCCGTTCAAAACATCCGACGGCTCGATCTCTCCCGACCGCCAGTGGCTCGAGACGCAGATCCTGGCGTCGCGAGTGCTGATCCCCAACACGCCGCAGGATCTGCGTGTCAACGACCCCGCACGCTTCGCGCAGGCGGTCGAGTCGTACATGAGGGATCTGGCCGCGGCCAACTCGGCGTTTAACCCGAACGATCCCGCGACTCGCATGGAAGTCGAGGAGTCGCTGGCCAAGGCGCTCGAACAGCAGTACCGCACGCTCGATTCCGCCCCGGGAATGACCGAGTACGTCTTCGAAGGGCTTGGTCCGGCACGCGACGCGGATCTGCCCATCATCTTCCGGTACCGTCTCGACGTCGGCAGCAACCGCCCGGATCTCACGTACAAGTTCACGCTTCTGATCCAGAACTACGGCATGCGCGTGGTCGAGGTCCCACCGGGACAGTACATGACCCTGGCGTTGCCCTCTTTGGTGGTCGACCCCGAGGGGAAGGTCCGCATCCGGTTTGCCAACGCCTTTCCGGCGGACGACGGCCAGTACATGATCAACGCCGAGGCCGCGAGCTTCCCCAAGGACGGACTGTCGATGTCGTTCTCGCTGGGGAGCTGGAGGCTGAACTTCGCGCGCGTGATCTTCGTGCTGTGGATCAAGCTCGCGTTCCTGGCGATGGTGGGGATCTTCGCGGCGACGTTCCTGTCGTTCGCGGTCGCGAGCATGACCGCGCTGGGCGTCTTCGCTGCCGCGGAGAGCGCCGTCTTCATCCGCAACGCGCTGGAGGTGTTCTCCGAGTATGACCCCTCGAAAACGGAGAACGTGGTCGTTCTGTGGCGATGGGTCGTTGTCACCATCGCCCGATCGGTCTCGTCGATCTTCCAGGTCTATGCCGAGCTTGAGCCGACGGAGAAGCTGGTCGAAGGGCTTCACCTGGCGTGGGGGTCGGTGACGATGGGCTCGGCGGCGATCGCCCTGGCAACTGTCATCACCTTCGTGCTCGCGTCGGAGATCTTCCGCCGGCGGGAGTTGGCGATGTACTCGGGCAGCTAAGGAACCAACCGCATGCAAGGCGACACCAAGGTCCAACTCCTCGCCGCGGGCGTTCTTGCCGCCTCCGTTTCGTCGAGCATTTTCCTCAGCACAAGGCTCGCGGCGGAAGCCTCTCGCGCCGAGCTGGTGTACACGACCCGCGCTGTTGAGGGGCAACCCCCGCAGGTCGCGGCCGGGATCGCGATGGGAGCCTTCAGGGGGATCTTCGTCAACTTCCTGTGGATGCGGGCCAACGAGCTCAAGGAAGCCGGTCGCTACCACGAGTCGGTCGAGCTGGCCAAGGCGATCACGACGCTTCAGCCGCGATTCCCGCGGGCGTGGGTCTTCCATGCGTGGAACCTGGCGTACAACATCTCGGTGACCACACAGACCCCGCGGGAGCGGTGGCAGTGGGTTCGAGACGGGATCAACATTCTCCGGATTCAGGGCGTCAACTCGAACCCCAACGAGCTTCTGATCTACAAGGAACTCGGCTGGTTCTTCCTGCACAAGGTTCAGGGGATCACCGACGACGCGAACATCTACTACAAGAAGATGCACGCGAAGGAGTGGCAGGCGATTCTCGGGGCCCCGCCCGGCTACGACCCGACGATCCGAGACCGCGCCGCCGCGTCGAAGCGGTTTGCCGACTGGCTCAGGCCTGTCGCGGAAGCGCCGGGCACAATGGACGCGTTGATCGCGGGCCCGGAAGGTGAAGCGATCGCGGCACTGGTGGCCGAGCTGCGTGCTCTTCGCGGAAACGAGGAACCCTTCGGGTACGAGTTCCTCCGCAACGCCGAGATCGATCTGGCGGTGCGTCGCTCGGCCAGGCGTGCGACGATCGAGAAGCAGTTCCGCCCGCGGGACCTGCAGTTCCGGGCGATCGTGGACAACCCGGCATACGCCGCCGCGTGGCCCAGGCTGCTGGCCTTCGCCCGCGCCAAGGTGCTCCGCGAGCAGTACAACATGGATCCGGCGATCATGGTCCGCTTCACCGAGAAGTACGGCCCGATCGACTGGCGGAACCCCGCCGCCCACGGACTCTACTGGTCCGCGGTCGGTGTCGAACGAGCCTTCCCCCGGGCCGAGGGGGACGATTCGAACATGAAGAACTACGACTTCCTCAATACGGACCGCGTGGTCGTGCAGTCGCTGCAGGAGTTGTACCGTACGGGAACCATCTACCTCGACTACCTCAGCATGGAGTTCTTCGAGGACGGGTACTACCTGGCGACGGTCGAGCCTTCGTTTGTCGATACGTACGGGGAAGTGGCCGAGGAAGTCCGCCAGCGGAGCAAGTTTGATCAGCGCTGGGCTCGCGGCTTCTCGTTCTACTCGGCGGGCCTTGAGAACTTCTTGCGCGACGCGATTCGCTACTTCTACCGGCGCGGGCAGCGAGACCTGGCCGAGAAGTACCGCCAGCGCCTGCTGACGGCGGACTGGCAGAACCTCAACGACCCCGACCGCAACACCGCGCAAGACCTCGCGATGCCGCTGGACGACTGGGTGCGCAAGGAGCTGGTCGATCGACAGACAAGCCCGAGCGTGGCGATCTCCGAGATCGGAGCGGCGGTCGAGGGGGCGGTCATGGCGCTTCGCAACGGCGACGGCGAGCTGTTCGATCGCCAGGTGCGCTACGCCAAGGACTTCTTCGATTACTTCCGGCGCGAGCAGGTTCGCTTCACGTCCGTCAACCCCAACGACGCCCGCATGAACATTCTGGGCGATGACTTTAATCTGCTGGTGGGAAGCCGTTTCGCGCTCATGATCCAGAATCTGCCCCTCGAAGATGCCCGGGCGGCGTACGTGACGGCACCCGTCGGGCTGCGCCAGTACGCCTTCGACATCCTCAGCGAGCTCTACAAGCAGGAACTGACCGAGGGCACGACGGACGGCGGCGAGTCGTTCGCACAGGTCTTCCCCGAGCCGCCGGGCATGCCCGAGTTCCGCCGACGGATGGACGCCCTGCGTGAGGCCCAGGAAGGCCGCCCGAAGCCCGCCCTCGAACTGAAGTAGCGTCGTGCCCGCTTCGGGTAGACTGTGACGATGGGTGTTACTCCGATCGTCGCGCTCTGGGCCGTGATGGCCTGCACGCAGCCTCAGCCGGACGGGACCCCTCCCGCTACTGCACCCGTGACACCACCTGCATCGCAGCCCGCCGAGAAGCCGGCAGGCACCCCCGCGGCAGCCACGGCGTTGCCGACACGCGACGAGGTGCTGTCTCGCGGGTGCGAGGTGCTCCTTCGGCTGCAACAGGAGACGCCCGGCGAGTGGGCGTACGAGGGCGTTTATCGGGTCCGCGGCCAGATCCCCATCGGCTATCGAATCGGCGGAACCGCGATCGTGATCGAGGCGTTGTGCAGGGCTCCGGGCTACGACGCGGACCCCGCGCGACAGGCGGCGGTGCGTGCTGGCGTGTCGCTGCTGATCGAACAACGGACACACCCGCTGATGTCTCACGCGGACTACGACGGGGGCTACGACGTGCGATCGTGGGCGTACATCTACTCCTTGCAGACGCTGAGCGTGCTGGATCGTGCCGGTCAGTTGCCGGGCGATCTGGCGGCGGCGGCGCGCGAGGCCCGCGCGTGGTACCTGCAGGCGTTGATCGCGACGGAGATTCCCAAGGCCGGCGGGTGGAACTACGCGCGACCTGCGGGCCGCGCGACGGTCGCGCCCCCTTCGCCGTTCATGACCGCGGTGGCGGTTGACGCGTTGCTCGAAGCCCGGGCGGCTGGTGAAACGGTGGACGAAGCGGTGATCCAACGGGCTTTGGACGTGCTCGATCGGTCGCACGGCCCGGCCGGGAACGTGGTCTACGCGGTGGCGGAGGGGCGTGGCTCTTCGCCTTCGGACCGCACGCCGGGCGCGGTCGGGCGGATGTGCGCGGTCGAGTCGGCCCTGCTGCGTGCGGGCCGGGGGAGCGTGCGAGATGCCCGCGGAGCGGTCGATGCCTTTCTGGTGCACTGGAAGTGGCTCGACGACCGCCGGGCCAAGCCGGGCACGCACACGGGCCCGTACGCGGTGGCGCCGTACTACTTCATGTTCGCGCACCACGCCGCCGCCCGGGCGATCGAGCTGCTGCCGCAGGGCGAGCGGGAGGAATATCGGCGACGCCTGGCGGAGCGCCTGATGAGCGTTCGCGCGGAGGATGGGTCGTGGAACGATCGCGTGTTCCCGCGGTCGGCGGCGTATGGCACGGCGATCGCGATGCTGTGCCTGACGCAGTCGTCCGCGAGCACGCTACCGGCTCAGCCGGTGCCGCCCGGGCGCTGATGCTTGCGGGCAAGATCGAGAAACTCGACGCCGCGGCGGAGGTGTGGAATCACGATCGACCCCCCGACCATGAGGGCGACGTCGAAGGATTCCCAGAGTTCCTCGTCAGTGCAGCCGACCTGCACGCACTGATCGATGTGGTAGGCGATGCAGTCGTCGCAGCGGAGGACCATGCTGGCGACCAGGCCCAGGAGTTCCTTGGTCTTGGCGGGCAGTGCGCCGGGTTCGTAGGTCTTGCCGTCGAGCGAGAAGAATCGTTTGGTGACCAGGGTTCCGCCCGGCGGGGCGGAGGCTTCGGTGGTGCCGCCCGCGTGCCCACCCCGGCAGGAGGTGGCCGCCCGCTCGGCCTCGTCGCCCAGGATGCGCGCGTTCATGCGCGCGCGGTAGGACCGGAACGCCTCGTATCGATCCATCATGCACCTCGCTTCATGACCCCGGCGCGTCGAACAGCGTGACGCCCGTGTTCTCGACCACCCACCGCACCGTGGTATCGAAGAGCGCGTCGAGGTCGGCGATGGTCGGGCGCCATTGCGGGCCCCGGTTGCCCCGCCAACGACCTACGAGTTCCTCGGTGATCGCCCGACGCCGGGCCTTGTCCAAGACGTCGCCCCGCCGCACCATGGCGTGCGCGACGGTCAGTTCGACCCAGCGGACTGCCGCCTGCTCGTGCGCGGGATGTGCGACTCTCGACTTCTCCACGGTTGATCCTATCCATCGAGCCCTTCAACCCCGGACGAACACGACTGCTGCCCATACTCCCTCAGGGCCGGATCGCTGGTGGTGCGCCCATTCCCGGTCCAAGCACGACGGCATTGAGGAAAATCCTCGAAGTTCCTCTGGAAACCCCACGGAAGAGGGGATTTCCAGAGAACAGAATGAGCTGGCCGTCACCCACTCGTTCGCGTGTGCAGTAGGCGGCGTGGGCGAGGCGGTCGGCGGCTTCGGGCCAAAGGAGGCCGGACATGCGGAGGCGGAGTTCCTGCCCGGGGGGAGCGAAACGCCAGCCTGTGCGCGCGGGCTTCTTGTCGTCGTCCTTGCCCTTGTCCTTGTCCTTGGTCTCAGTCTCGTCCGCGGCGTTGGCGGGCTTGGGTTGGGCTGGCGGCGGTGTCGGGGCCGGAGAGAAGGCCCCGAGGCGTACGACGGCGAGGCCGGGCTTGGCGGGCATGAGCACCGGGTCATCGCCGAAGAGGACTGGGAGGGGGGTAGCGGCGTCGAGGGGGGCGGTGAGCCACTGACGGTCGTCGGCCCGGGCGGCGAGGAGTGCCCCTTGCGGCATGAAGAGGGCCCGCCATTGATCGCGTCGGGCGGCGTCTTCGTCGGAGATCTTCTCGGGATCGGGCAGGAGCCAGGGATAGTCGAGGGCGTCGGGGGGAGTGTGAGACCAGACGGAGTCGGGATTGACGGTGGCGTTCTGGCCGAGATAGTCGCGGATGATCGCGGCGCGAGCGGGCTCGGGGTCGGCGAGGGTGGCGTCGAGCGTTCGAACGGATGGGGAGAGCCCGTCGGAGTCGCGGGCGAGGGCCGCGGCGGAGGAACCGAGGGCGATGAGCGTGCCGCCGGCCTGGGTCCAGGCTCGCAGGTCGGGGAGCGAAGAAGTCCATTGGCGGGGTCGGCCGTCGGGGATGATGAGGACGTTGTACCGCCTGAGATCGGCTCCGGACAGGTCGGCGGTGTCGAGGTAGGAGGCGCGCAGGCCCAGCTCGTGATCGAGCGTGAACCAGACCTCGCCCGCGGAATAGGGGCTGAAGGGTTCGCGGGTCAGGACGGCGACGCGTGGGGCTTCGAGGAGCGTGAAGTGATCGCCGCCGAGGTCGGGGAGGTCGCCGGGTCCCATGCCACCGGGGATCGTGAGCGGCGCGAGGCCCAGCATGCTCGCGACGTTGCGGACGCGATCGGCGAGCTCGGTCGGCGTGAAGGAGGGGTTGTCGTTGCGAGTCAGGAGGATGGAGCCTCTGGCGAGCGCGATGCCCGAGAGCACGGTGGGCTTATCGGTGGCGCGGACCTTGAGCCCCTGGTCCATGAGTCTGACGGCGGCGGCGAGGCTGCGGTCATCGCGGCCGTCGAACGCGAGGGCGACGGCGGGATTGGCGGGGGGTTGATTATCCTGAGCGATGGGGGCGGGCGGCACGAGCAGCGAGGCCGGGTCGAGGGGGGTGGCGACTTCGGGCAGGGCTGCCCGCACTTCGGCGACGTCGATGCCCATCAGCATGGCGACGTTCCAGCCGGTGATGTCGTACAGGCGGCTTCGCCCGAAGCGGAGCAGTTCGCGGCGTTCTTCGGTGAGGAAGTCCGCGGGCATGCGAGGATCGGTCTCGAACAGAGCGGCGGCGAGGCGGCCGAGGGGCTGATTGGCGGAGATGAGGATGGTGCCAACGGGGAAGGACCGATCGGTGAAGTCGCGACCGAGCGAATCGCGGCCTGAGGCTTTGAACGTGTCGCGGGCGCGGTGGGCTTCGAGGCGCTGGGTATCGAGCAGCTCGGCGAGGGCCTGGGCGCGGGCGAGGTTGCCCTCGGGGAGCGAGAGGGCGAAGTAGCGTGTGACAACGGAGGCGTGTCCGACTTCGGTGCCGCCGCCGGCGAGAACCTTGCGACGATCGGCAAGGAAGTCGCGGAGGATCTGGCGGTCGTTGGCGGCGGCGGTGCGGAGGTTGGCGAGGGAGGCGACGAGCTGCTTGTGGACAGCTTCGCGATAGGGCTCGATCGTGCCTTCGGGGCGGCGGACGCCGTCGGAGATGATCTTGGCTTGTTCGTAGAGGTTGTCGATGGCGCCGCGGAGGGCGGCCCAGGAGCCGGAGTACCCCGGGTACCACTCTTCGTTCCACTCGCCGGTGTAGTAGCGCCAGCCGAAGGCGTCGAAGGCTTTGCCCTGGTCGTCGCCGAAGACGGCGGACCATTTTTTGATGTTGTCGCCGATGTTGGGGTTGATGGGGGCACGCGGGGGCATGAAGAGGAAAGTGTCGAGTGCGCCCTGCTCGTGGCTTTCGACAAAGTAGTGCGGGTTCCAGTCGGCGAAGGCGCGGACGCGGCCTTTGCTTTCGGGCTGGGTCGCGAAGATCCAATCGCGGTTGAGGTCGAAGAGGTAGTGGTTCATGCGCCCGCCGGGCCAGGGCTGGGCGTGGAATATGGACTGGTTGTCGACGTTGGGCTGGCGGGTTCGGCCCTGCTCGACGCTGTCGATGCAGCGTTGGCGGCCGTCGGGGTTCATGAGGGGATCGAGGATGATGACGGCGCGGTCGAGCAGCGCGGTGACGGCGGGGTCGGTGCAGGCGGCGAGGTGCCAGGCGAGTGCGAGGGCGGCGTCTGTGCCGGACATTTCGTCGCCGTGGATGGTGTAGGAGAGGACGATGACGATGGGGAGAGACTCGGCGAGCGCGTCGGCCTCGGCGGCGGGGATGGTTCGCGGGTCGGCGAGGCGGGCAGCGTCGCGGCGGATCTGGTCGAGACGGGCGATGTTGGAGGGGCTGCTGATGGCGAGATAGGAGAGGGGCCGACCCTGATGGCTTGTGGCGTAGTCGAAGAGCTTGACACGTGGGGCGGAGGCCGGGCTTTCCGCAAGGGCTTGGAGGATCGCCCGGACCTGAGCCGGTGAGGCGGGCTTTTGGCCGACGGGGAAGCCGAGAATGGAGTCTGGCGTGGGGACGGCCGGGTTGTGGGCGGCGTTTGGGAAGAAAGGAACGTCGTAGGTGAGCCCGAGAAGTTCGACGGGGGGCGGGGGCGGGACGATGACAGGTGCCGCGGGCTGAGCGTTGGCAAGGGAGGCGAGCAGGAACGGGCCCAGAACGCGGGCGGGGTGGGCGAGAGTCTTGGGTGCGAGCATGGAGCGGCTCCTGTGGACCGGTAGAATCGGCGGCATCATACCTCGCGTGGAGAACCGCATGACCACTGGGACGTTGTTCGATGTTCGTACCGATGCACTGTTCGCGACGCTTCGGGCGGATCGCGTCTGGAAGACGCTGCAGATGCTCGAAGGGCCGATGGGGCCGGTGGTCAGGATCCGGGGGCGCGGGGAGTGCCTGTGCTTCTGCAGCAACAACTATCTGGGCCTGGCGAATCATCCGGAGGTGATCGAGGCGGGGATCCGCGGGCTGAAGGAGTATGGTGCGGGCACGGCGAGTGTGCGGTTCATCTGCGGGACGTTCACGCCGCACGAGGAGCTGGAAGAGGCGATCGCGTCGATGATGGGGACGCAGGCGTCGTACACGTTTGTGTCGGCGTGGACGGCGAACGAGGCGGTGTTTCCGACTCTTTGCGAGGCGGGGGACACGATCATCTCGGACGAACTGAACCACGCGTGCATCATTGACAGCATCCGGCTGGCGACGGTGATCAAGAAGGGCCTGCACAAGAGCGTGTACAAGAACAACACGCTGACGGGCGCGAACAGCCTGGAGCAGCGGCTCAAAGAAGCATCGGCGAACACCGACGCGAACGGCAAGCGCGGGCAGATCTGGGTCGTGACGGACGGCGTGTTCAGCATGGAAGGATCGATCGCGGACCTGCCGACGATGAGGCAGATGTGCGACGAGTATGGCGCGATTCTGGTGGTGGACGACAGCCACGGGCACGGGGTGATGGGCAAGACGGGGCGTGGAACGCACGAGCACTGGGGGATGATGGGCGGGGCGTCGGGGCGCGTGGACATCTTCACGGGGACGCTGGGCAAGGCGCTGGGCGGCGGCGCGGGCGGGTTTGTGGCGGGCGATCGGCGGGTGATCGAGCTGCTGATCCAGCGGGGGAGGCCGACGCTGTTCTCGAACGCGCTGCCGGTGACGGTGGCGTGCTCGGCGAAGAAGGCGATCGAGATCATGCTGCGCGAGCCTGAGCGTGTTCAGCGGCTCAAGGACAACGTCGCGTATGCGAGGCAAAAGATCAAGGCGGCGGGGTTTGATGTGCTGGAATCCCCCACCGCGATCTGCCCGGTGATCGTGGGAGAAACGGCCAAGGCGATCGCGATGAGCCAGCGTCTGCTGGAGCTGGGCGTGTTCGTGATCGGGTTTGGGTACCCCGTGGTGCCGGAGGGGCACGCGCGGCTGCGGTGCCAGATCTCGGCGGCGCACACGCGGGAACATATCGACACGCTGGTGGACGCGCTTCGGAAGCTCTGAGCGTGGTTCAGCGGCGGGGGTTGCGGGGGGAGCCCTTGCGAAGGCTGTGGGGCGGATTGGCCGGGAAGGGTCCGGGCGGTAGTGAGGCCGCGGGCTTGGCGGGGGGCGGGGGCTCCACGGAGGGCTCGGGCGGATCGACGTTGGGCGAGCTGGAGGCTTGCGGGAGTGAGTCTTCAGGGGGTGGTTCAGCCGGTGATGCGGGCGGCGGTGGTTGCCGATCGGACGGGAAATTCTGGGGCGGCGGCGGAGGCGGCGGACGATCGGCGAGGCGGGCGAAGACGATGCGGCCCGAGCCGGTGGGGATGGAAGAGGTGACGGTGGCGCGGACCTCGGTGCCGATGCGATGGGCGGCGTGATCGACGACGACCATGGTGCCCTCGTCGAGGAAGCCGACGGCTTGGCCGGGCTGCTCGCCCGCGCGTTGGAGGAAGATCGAGATCGTCTCGCCCGGGAGGGCCGGGGAACGGAGAGCGGCGGCGACGTCGTTGAGCCGGAGGACGGCGACTTTTTGGATATCCGCGACTTTGGCGAGCCCGGTGTCGGTGGTGACGATCATGGCGGGCATGGTGCGGGCGAGCTCAATGAGCATCTGGTCGGCGGCCATGCCTGGGAGGATGGGGTCTTCGATGCGCAGATCGATCGCTGCGGAGGCCTGGAGCTTCTCGATCATCGACAGGCCACGACGTCCCTTGGCCCGCTTGCTTCGGTCGGAGCTGTCGGCGAGCGTCTGGAGTTCGTTGACGATGAAGCGGGGAACGACGACGGGCTGGGAGATGATGCCGGTCTGGACAAGGTCATAGATTCGGCCGTCGATGAGGACGGAGGAATCAAGGAGCATGGGCCTGGGCCCACGGATCTGCTTGACGAACTCGACGTAGGGGACGACGAGGCGGAAGTCGTCCTGGGTCTGGAGGACGGTGACGATGACGAGGTAGGCAAGCCCGATGCCGATGAGGACCTTGACGAGAGCGACGAGCCCCGAGTCGGTGATCTGGTAGCTTTGGACGACGAGGTCGATGACGGCGCCGATGGCGAGCGAGGCGATCATCGCGCCGAGCAGGCCGAGGAAGATCGAGAAGAGGGTGGAGACTTTTTTGCGCGGGGTGAAGACGTCGATGGAGATCACGATGGCCGCGAGCCCGACGGTAATCGCGAGGACGAGGGGCCAGGCTTGGGCGCGTGCGGCTTCGCCGGGGTCGGGGTTCTTCTGATCGACGCTCAGGATGTTGAGGAGGGTGACGGTGAAAAAGGTGACAACGAATGTCAGCCGGACGATCCGCAGGAGGACGGTTCGGCTCCGCTCGTCCTGCTCGGCGGCGTTGATCGGTTGGCGTTCGTCGGTCACGGGGTGAGTGTACGCGAGGGGGCATGAGGCAAGGCCGGGCGGCCTATCATGGGGCGAGTCCCCCCGATCGACGGCCGGGCCCGTCGCACGGAAGGCCCGTGAACCTGGTCAGGGCTTGACCGCAGCAGCCATAAGCGGCGTCGTCCGGGTCGTCGGCAACCTGGCCGTCGATCGCGGGGATTCACTCCACGTGCCCGTGTCGTGTGCGGCGGACTCTCGCTTGACACACGGCCGGGGGGGGAGGTATGCTGTCGTTCAGGATCGACTGAACGGAGGCAGCGCATGAGCATGTTTCTCTGCGCCATCACGGTGTGTGCGTTGGGTGCTGAGCCCGCCTTGCAATCGCGGATTGATCAAGGTCTGCCGCCGATGCCGACCGGTGTGCGGGTGGTGTGGGAGGTCGAGCAGCACGCGGGCCTGACGCGGGACGAACTCGGGGCGATGCGTCGGCGGATCGCGGGCAAGCCGGACCACCCGGATCGGCCGCAGGCGGAATCGGCCGAGCGAATCCTGACCCACGGTCCGGATCGGTTGCGTCGTGAGATGTGGGTTGACGGGTCGGGGCGGTTCCGTGTTTGCGAGACCCGGGCGAGCAGAGTCTGGGAAGACGTGGTGGTGGCGGATGGCGTGGTGTGGGCTCTCTCGCCCGACACGCTGAACATCGTGGACGGGACGCGAGAACCCCCGCCCGGCAGGAACTTCCGCCCGGCGCGTGATGAAGCGCAGCGTAATCTGGGCGGCTTCGTGCTCGGGGGGCTTTCGATGATCATCGGGGCTCCGAAGGTCACGGTGCAGACCTTTGGACGATCGGGGAGCGAGTGGAACGCCACGGCGATGCTCCCGGACAACATCGGCGAGTTTTCGTTCCGCGGCGTGGAGCGAGGCGGGCATTTGCTCGCGACCGAGGGACGCGTGCGGCGGCTTGACCCGGCGCCGTCCGAGGTGGGGTTCAGGATTGTCGCCTCGGAGCCGTGGTTTGACTCGCCGATCGGCGTTGTCTTTCGGGTGGTCGAGAACTACAGCCCGTCCGGCGCGTTGCGGTCCCGTCATCGCCTGGTCGAGGTTGAGCCCTGGCCGGGAGATCGGTCGTACTTTGCGGTACCCGATCGTTCACAGCCGCGTGACGCGGTACGTGGCGATCTGAACCTGTTGAGCGTCGCGGACTTCCGAGACGATCCTGCGGGGCGATTCTGGCGACGCGAATCGGCGGATGAGACGTTCGAGAAGGGCCCGCCGCCGCCGCACGATCCGGCTCGGGCGTTGGTGACGCTCGATCGGGCGGGGTACCTGATCCTGATCGGTGCGGGCGTGTTCGTCGCGGCCGTGTGGCTGCGGCAGCGGACCGGATAGGCACCGAGCCGTTCAAGCAAAGTCCAGTCCGCGGAGCTGAAGGGGGCTTCTATGCAGAGATTCCTTGCTCACTTTGGTATGGCGGTGCTGCTCGTGGCCGGCGTCAGCAAGGCGTTGTCGTTTGGGTCGTTCACGGCCTCGCTCGGCTCGTGGGAGATCATCCCGGAAGCGGCGATCGGCATCGTTGCGATGCTGGTTGTGGCCGGGGAACTGCTGCTCGGCGGGATGTGGTTCGCGGGTGTGCGTCGGCGCGCCATCGCGTGGGCGGCAACGGGCATGATCGTCCTGTTCACCGGCGCGTATCTGTACCAGTTTCTGATCTACGGCCCCCCGCGGTGCGAGTGTCTCGGCAAGCTGCTGGCGTTCCGGATGGAGTCCAAGCAGGTTCCACTGGTTGTGCTGCGAAACGTGCTGTTGCTGGCGTGCATGATCGCGGCGACTCGGCACGCCAACGTCGTTCGCGCGACACCCGGCGCCGCTCACACAACTCCGGGCGCTGAGGCCCATGCCCGATCGGGATTCACGCTGATCGAACTGATGATGGTGATCGCGGTCGTGACGATCGTCGCCGGTTTGGCCTTGATGTCATTCGGGTCTCTCCGCGCGACGGCCGTGGGGATGTCGTCGCTGTCGCTGCTTCGGCAGCACGTGGCGGTGTTTCAGTCGTACGGCGTGGATCACAAGGACGCGATGCCGAGGTTTATCGAGATCGACGGGACGCACGCGATGCACGGGCCTTACGGACTGTACTTTCGCGGCGAGAAGCTGGCCTATTTCTCGCAATCGACGTTCTGGCCTTGCGCGATGGAGCAGCAGTACTACAACGGCATCGCGTACACGGCGGACATGTTCATCCCGCCCTGGACGAGAAACCTCGAACTTGGGGTTGGCAAGGGGCACCCGTACCTGTACGCGGCGACGTCCGTTTCCCGCCCGGAATTTTGGATGCCCGCGGAGCGAGCCGGCCCGGAGCAATGGCGGACGGTCCGCTTCGCCGAGGTGTTGTTCCCGAGTCAGAAGGTGATCCTGTCGGCGATCGATGAGCGTGTGGCGGATCATTCGCCGGAGACGGACCGAGTTGAGTCGGCGCACCTCGGGTGGATCGATGGATCAGCGTCGATCATGCCGAGGCGGGATCTCGAGCCCGGCTACCCCGGGGGTGAAGGCCGCTATGAAGGGTCTTGGTCCATCTTCACGGACTGGCCTGCGGGCTCGCACACCATCCAGGGCGTGCGCGGCCTGGATGTCGGCGCTCGGGCAAGGTAGTCGGCCCAGGGGGGATGAGGGGTGATTCGGCCCAGGAGATCCGGGGCTTCTCTGCGGGCGATAGAATCGCGGCATGACGTACACGGTGCTCGCCCGGCGGTATCGCTCCCAGGACTTTGACGAGGTGGTCGGCCAGGAGGCGGTGGCCCGGACGCTTCGCAACGCGATCGAGGCGGGTCGGGTGGCGCACGCGTACCTGTTCTGCGGGACGCGCGGGGTCGGGAAGACGTCGATGGCCCGCATCTTCGCCAAGGCGCTTAACGGGGGGAGCGCGGAGGTTGACGCGGCGATCATGCAGGGCAAGGACACCGACGTGATCGAGATCGACGCCGCGAGCAACACCGGCGTTGACAGCGTTCGTGAGTTGATCGCCAACGCGGCGTACCGGCCTTTGCGCGGGAAGCACAAGGTCTACATCATCGACGAGGTGCACATGCTCTCGACCAGCGCGTTCAACGCGCTGCTGAAGACGATGGAGGAGCCGCCGGAGCACGTGAAGTTCATCCTGTGCACGACGGATCCGCAGAAGGTCCCGCCGACGATCCAGAGCCGATGCCAGCGGTTTGACTTCCGTGCGATCCCGACGACGCGAATCGCGGAGCACCTCAGGCACGTGGTGCAGAAGGAGAAGCTGTCGGCCGAGCCCGAGCTGCTCTTCCAGATCGCCAAGCTCGGGAATGGGTCGATGCGTGACAGCCTGTCGCTGCTGGATCGGGTGATGGCGACGGGCGAGAAGAAGCTCACATCGCGGCTGCTTGAGGAGCTGGTCGGCCTGCCGCCGCACGAGGTTGTGGGGGCTGTGCTGGATGCCGTGGCGGACGGGAATGCGAAGGCGGCCCTGGAACAGACCGACGATCTGATTTCGCGGGGGATTTCCGTGGAACAGGTGATCGAGGCGCTGTCGGAGCGTTTGCGAGACCTGATGCTCATCGCGGCGTGCGGGGGTGACACTCGCCTGATCGAGCTTTCGGACGAGGCTCGGTCTTCGGAGCAGAAACGGGCGTCGAAGTTCGACGCGGCCGGGCTGGTGCACATGATCGCCCTGTGCGATTCGGTGCTGCGGTCGGCGCGGAACAGCGCGGCACCAAGAACGCTGCTGGACGCTCTGATCGTGCGCCTGGCGATGACCGAGAAGCTGGCGGATGTGACGGCTTTGGCACTGCCGACCGGGGAACCCGCAAAAAAACGCTGAAGCCGGAGGGGACCGCGCCGAGTCCTCCGGTTTCCGTGGCGGCGCCGGTTGCTCGACCGCCCGACGTGGCGGCCCGGTCAGTCGCGGACTTGTCCGAGCCGCCGGCGTCGCTGTGGGCGCGCGTGAGGGCGGCGGCCGGATCGGGGAGCAAGTTCGTGGCGGCGCTGGTCGAGGAGTTGTCGCTGCACCGTATCGAGGGCGGCAAGGCGTTCATTGTTGGACGCCGGGAGATGGTGCAGGCCGCGAGCGTCAAACTCGCGGATCTCGAAGCATTGCTGACCCGAGCGTGGGACACGCGGGTTGGTGTGGTGCTGACGCCGATCGATGCCGCCGAGCAGACGAGCCGCGGCGGCGTCACTTCGGGTGATCCAGGCCCGCGGGCGACTCGGGAGCCGGGAACCCGCGAAGCCGCACCCGACGATCGGCCCGCGATGCAGGATCACCCCCTGGTTCGCCGGGCGATCGATCAACTGGGCGCGAGGTTGATCATGGTGCAGCCTCGAACGCGTCAAGAGCCATAGTGTGCAGGGGCTTCGGCGTGATGCCGGGGCGAGAAAGGACGATGGATGTTCGACAAACTCAAGGCGATGGGGGCGTTGGCGGGGTTGATGGGCAAGCGTGAGGCGCTCCGCGAGGCTGCGGATCGCGTGAAGGCCAAGAGTGCCGCGGCAAGACTCGTGGGCACGGCCGGGGGCGGCGCGGTTCGGGTGACTGTCTCCGGAGCGCTCAAGGTCGTGTCGGTCGAGATCGCGCCGGCTCTCGCGGCTGGCATCGCCACGGATGACAAGACGAGGACGCTGGCGGGCAATCTGATTACGGAGGCGGTCAACGATGGGCTCTCACAAGCGCAGGCGCACCTGAAGGACGCGATCGACGCGGAGGCGCGGGCGCTGGGCTTGCCCGAACTGCCCGGGCTCGATCAGTTGGTGGGCTAGGCCCATGAGCAGCATTCGCGTGCAGCCGATTGGCCGTGAGGGTCTCACGATCCGGTTGCGTCGCTCCGCGGAGTCGTGGAGCCCAGCGGACGACGCCGCGTGGGACGGGATGATCCGTGCCAACCCGAGACTGCACGATGGGCCGATCGCCTTTGCGACCGAGTGGTCGGACACCGAGATTCGAGGCGAAATCTCCGGGTATCGGCGGCTCATGCTCCGGGGAGCTCGCCAGGACCCTGCCCTGGCGATGGGTGTGACGGGGGTGCTGACGCGCCGGGGCGGATCGGAAGTACTCATGGGGCGCCGATCCGACGGCGTGCGGATCTATGGCGGGCTTTGGGAGACGGCACCTCGCGGGGGGCTGGATATCAGCCGCCCGAACGATCAGCGGGAAATCCGCCTTGGCTTGATCGATCTGGCGTCGAGAGTTTCCGCGGAGGCCCGCGAAGAACTCGGCATCGAACTCGATCCTCGCTCGCTGCGAGCGGTCGCCACGGTGATCGACGAGCAGGCCGGGAGCCTGGATGTCGTCATGGCCGGCGAGATCTCGGCCGAACTGACATCGCCCGCGTCGTGGGAGTACACCGCAGTCGGATGGTCGCCGAGACGTAATCTCGGGCTGATCGGACCGCTCTCCCCGCCCACGGCGGCTTTGGCGGCATGGCTCGCGTCTAGCTCTTCATGTTGACGTATTGCAGCGGCACGGGCAGCCCCGCGCCAGTGAGCAGCTTGATGACCGCCTGCAGATCGTCGATCTGCTTCCCGGTCACACGAACCTCCTCCCCTTGGATGGAGGCCTGCACCTTGAGCTTGCTCTCCTTGACGAGCTTGACGATCTGTTTGGCCATGTCCTGCTCGAGACCCTCGCGGATCTTGATGTCCCGCTTCATCTTGCCCGATGCGCCGCTTTCCGGCTCGCCCCAATCGAAGCTCTTGAGCGCGAGCCCGCGCTTGACCGCGGCGGACTCGAACATTTCCTGGATGGCGTTCTGTTTCGTGCCGTCCTCGGTCAGGACGTGCATCTTCTTTTCCTTGCGATCGACGGTGATCTCTGCGGTGCACCCGCGGAAATCGAACCTCGTGGCGATCGCCTTCTTGGTGTTGTTGATCGCGTTGTCCAGCTCGGCCCAGTTGAGCCTCGACACGATGTCGAAAGAGGGCATAGTCGTCTCCGATGGGAATCGGCCCCGCGGGCCTTCGCTCGCGGGACCGGACATTACTTGAGGGTGCTCTCGGCCTTGTCCGCCGAGCCGATGAACGCGCCGAGTGCCGTCTCGACCTGCTTCTTGAGGTCTTCCCAGCCGTCGGTCGAAGTCTTGAGCGAATCGAACTTCGCCATCACGTCGCCGAAGGCCTTCGTCGCGCCCTCAACGAGCGGTGTGGCGGCGGCCTTCTTGATCGGGTCCTTTACGCTGTCGGCGAGCGTCTTGAGCGAATCGAGTTTGCCCTTGGCGGCATCGATCTGGGGCTGGAGCCCGGCCACCGCCGCATCACGCAGCTCGACCAGCTTGCTCTTGGCCGCATCGATCATCTCGCCGCCCTTTTCCTTTGCCGCGTCGACCATCTCGCCCGCGGACTGGCCGGCCTTCGCGGCGACATCCTGCGTCTTCTGCGCTGCGTTCTGGACGGCCTGCTTGGCGTCCTCCTTGTTGCAACCCGCGACACCCAAGGCGGCCATCGACACACATCCAGCAACAATCAAACGATTCATGGTGATCCCTTCCGAGGTTGTGCCGGCATCCCGACGCGGGCGGGCACAGCATGGCTCATCGTAGGGGCCTCGCTCGCCGCTCCGCCTCTCTCTCGACAAGCAAGCCCTCGTGATACGCCCGCACCAGCGCGTCCAGGTCGCTGACCAGACGCTGCGTCCTCCGCCCGGCGTCGGTGGTCCGGGTCAGTCGCGGCTGGGCGTACGCGCGGATCGTCTGAAACGTCGGAACGATGTCAGCGCCGGTCGAGATCACCTGCTCAACCCCGCCGAAGGGCGCGTGTTCCGCCAGCTCGATGCACTCGGGTCTCAAGATCAGCGTGTACCCGCGATCGCCGTAGGCTTCGCTGAATGCGCCGTCGATCGTGACCGCGTTGCCGCCCTTCTTGACGGGGTGCTCGCCCTTTTCGATCTTCACGGGCACGTGCCCGTTGACGATCAGAACATCGTCGGAAAGGCCGAACAGCGCCCCGATCCGCCTGATAAAGCCCGCATCGTTCATGAGGTCGAAGTAGGGGTTCTTGTGCTCTTTGTGAGTCGCCTTGTCAGCCACGAAGTACGTCTCGAACGTTGCGAGCTTGTCCTTGCCGAAGAGGGGTGAGAGCGGACCGCCCCACAAGTACCAGATCCAGTCGGCGTCTGAGTCGAGCCCAACCCAGCGCTTGCGCACGGCACGGCGGACCACGGACTCGAGGGAGTCCATCAGTTCGCGACCGGCGACCTCCTTGCCGTCAACACGCAACGATCGCGGCGTGCCGCTCTCGTCCACGGGAACGCACGCGTGGAAGAAGAGTACTTCCTCTCGGGACGTCCACATCCCCCCGTGATTGACCATCCACTCGACATGCTGTCGGAGCTTCATCGAACGGACGAAGCTCTCTCGCAGTCGCTCAACGCAGGCTTGCTCTTCGGGCGAATAGGCGTAGGGGTTCTTGGGATCAATGGTCGGCAGGTTGCCGTCGAGCATCGGGTGCTCCACGCCGTCGATCGTCACGACACGCCGAGCAAGATCAATGCGGTGGAGCAGTCGGCGATGATCGAGGTTCCACTCGGGGTGGTTCTGGATCATGCGCCCTTCGGCCTTGAACTGCATGATCGCGATGGCTTTTTGCATGCGGGCGACCATCAGCGATTCGCGGAATCCGTCTCCCTTGGGCATGAACCGCTCGGCGGGGTCGTCGGCGTATACCTGACGCACCAGCCTCTCGAGCGGCGCCATCATGACGCCGTATCCCTCCTCCAACTGGCTCAGGCGGCGATAGCGTGCGCTGAACCGCAGGCAGGTGAGCATCGAAGCCTCATGCCCGAGATTGGCGCCGATCCAGAGCATGTCGTGATTGCCCCAGATGAAGTTGCACTTGGGCTGCCTCATGAGGATGTCGACGACGCGGTCCATCCGCGGGCCCCGGTCGCCGACGTCGCCGAGCACGAGAAGTTCCTCGCACGAGAGATTGCGGATGAGCCTCGCCGCCGCACGAACCGCGCCCCAGTCGCGGTCGTGTTGGGCGAGCGTCAGCAGCATCGCGCGGATGTAGTCGGGCCGCTCCGCGGTACCAAGCTCGATGAACAGCTCGCGGTAGGCGGGCGGGAGCAGCGATTCGAAGTGCTCGCGGCGGTGCGTCTTGCGGAGGTGCCGAATGATCTCGAACTGCCGCGAAAGCGTCGTGTAGATCCACTGGTGCCTCTGCCCGCTGGCGACGATCTCGTGGCTCATTCTGTTGATCGCCTCACGGGGGTAGTAGAGCACCGCGAGGAACTGCCTTCGCTCCTCCCCGACGAGTCGGTCGCCCAGAATCTGATCGGTCAGCCTCCTCAGCGCACCTGAGGCGTTGTTGATGACGTGACGCAGCTTGGCGTCTTCCCCGTGAATGTCCGAGATGACGTGGACGAGGCCACGGGGCAGATCAAGCGTGGCGGCAAGAGCCGCGGCCTCGGCGATCGCCGACTCCGTGGTCGGATAGATGTTCGACAGAGCTCTAAGGTGGGCCTGACGCTCCTCGGACAAGCTGGACTTCATCGCGATCCTCCCTCGGGACTTGAAGGGTCTGCCCTTCGTGCACCCGATCCTAGATCTCGAATCCGTCGGTACCCCGACAGGCGGCCGTGCCGGACGCACTCCCCGCAAGGCCGAGCGATACCGCCCTCAGTACCCGCCGTCGGGCGGCAAGGCAGGGCAAAGGCCCTTGGGACGCTGAGCGAACCGAAGCCTGGTCGGTCGAGTTAGACGCGGGAGATGACCTTGGCGACCTCGGCACGCACCTTGGCCATCCCGGCGAAGGCGTCATCGGCGGCCCGATACCCGACGGTCGCGACAACACACGCGGTGTACCCCTGCTCGCGAAGCCCGAGCTTGGCGTCGTACGCCGCCGGATCGAACCCCTCCATCGGGCACGCGTCGACGTGGGCCACTGCGCATGCCGCGAGGAACACGCCCAGCGCGATGTAGACCTGGCTGCGCGTCCAGATCTCCATGGAGCCGCCCGGCACCGCGGCGGGATTCGCGATCGACCCGAGCATCATCTTCCGGTAGTCGTCGAGCACCGCGCGGGGAACGCCTCGCACCTCCACGATCCGATCGACGTACGACTCCACGTCCGCCGGCGTGACTTCAAGCTTGCGGCAGAGCACGACCATGTGCGAAGCGTCCGTGATCTGAGACTGGTTCCACGACGCCTTGCGAAGCTCCGCCCGGACCGCGGGAGTCTCGACGACCACGAACTTCCAGGGCTGCAACCCGTACGAGGACGGGCTGAGCACCAGCGACTGTTCGAGACTCGACCACACGTCCGCGGGAATCTTGCGGGTCGCGTCGAACTTCTTGGTCGCGTACCGCCACTTGAGTGCGGCGAGAACTTCGGCGGGTCCGGTGGTCATGGCTGTTCCTTCCATGTTCGCGCGCCTGAGTGCTGGGCGTGTGCAAGAGTATATCGACAGGGATCGATACGTCCAATCCCCCCGACCCCCCTACCGTTCGCCGATGGGCGACCAGCCGGGCGGCATGTTCTCGTGGTTTCGCCGGCTTCTCGGGAAGCGGGCTTCTCCTCCTGATCAGCGCCCGCTCGATCACTCGGCCGGGCCACAGGCCAATCGGACACCTGAATCGGATTCCGCCCCGCCGATCCCCTCGATTCCGAGCGATCCAGCGCCGGCGGAACCTGTGCCCACCACTTCTCCGGATCCAACCCCACCCGAGCCGGAGGAAGATCCCCTCCCGGAATGGGCTGGTTTCTTTCACTCGACCGACAAGCTCAGGGCCTTCGAACGCCTGGTGGTTGAGGAGCTCGGCCGGCGCGGGGATGCCTACCACTATTCCGACGGCGTCGTGCACGCCGAGGTCACGGGCGAAGAGCAGTCCTGGGGCATGTCGAATCTGGGCCAGATCTGCGCCGCGGCACCCGAGAAGGAGTGGCCGAGAATCATCACGCTCCATTTTGACGCGATGACCAGAGCGGCTGAGCAGCGATCGCAGATCGAGGTCCTGCTCAAAGACTACACGGCCGCGAAGCGAAAGCTCTACCCGCGTCTCTGGGAGCCAGAGCAGCTCGGGCCCGCCGCTGAGAACGCCGTCATCCGCCATGACATCCCCTCGCTGGCGACCGTGCTGTGCGCCGATCTGCCCGACGTTGTTCAAACGGTGCCGCCCGAGCTGCTCGCCCGGTGGGGTGTCGGTGAGGATCAAGCGTTCGCACGCGCGATGGACAACCTCGACCAGATCTCAACCCGAGGGCTCACACCGGTGCGCCTCGGCGACGACGTCGAACTCCTTGCGCTCGAGGACATGAGCTTCTTCACGGCCTCCGTCGCGCTTCGGATCGACGATTTCCCCAGACTGCGCGCCCCGCTGGGCGTCATGGTTTCGCTCCCGACCAGGCATTTGCTGCTTGCCCTGCCGCTCCGAACCGCAAGCGATGTTCATCATCTCCAGCACCTCATCTCCGTATCGCTGCACGCAGAGGCCCGAGGTCCGGGTTCGCTCTCGAAACGGGTATGGTGGAGGCACGATGGAATCTGGCGGGAGGTGCCCTACACCATCGATGGCAACAAACTGTCGGTCTACCCCCCGCCCGAGCTCGCTTTGCTGCTCGGCGGCGATCCTGATTCCCCCGAGACCGAATTCCCCGCCGATCCCGACGACGACGACGATTCTCGCCCCTGAGCCACTTCGTTCTGCTCGAGGGGGAAGCCCGACGTGTCGCGTTCCTTTCGCTCTGTGGTAGCATACCGGCAACCGACTTTCAGGAGGCTCACCATGTTCATGACCGCTCTTTTAGCCGCACCACTCGCACTCGCCCTGGTCACCGGAGAGCCCGCGGTGCTTTCCAAAGCCGAGACCGCCGCGGGGTGGCGTCTGTTCTCCGGTCCCGACGCGCTGAACCTCTGGCGCGGCTACAAGCAAACCTCGTTCCCCGGCAAGGGCTGGAAGGCCGCGGATTCCTCGCTCAGCATCTCCAAGGGCGGGGGCGGCGGCGACATCATCACCAATGACATGTTCACCGATGTTGACATGTCCTTCGAGTTCCGTCTCGGAGAGAAGGCCAATTCCGGGATCATGTTCAGGGTCGCCGAAACCGACGGGCCGACCTACATGACCGGACCCGAGTACCAGTTGCTCGAAGACACGACCTTTGGCGTCAAGCCGACCGACGGACACTCCTGCGCCGCGCTCTACGACCTCTATACCCCCGCCGAAACCAAGACGATGAAGCCCGCCGGCGAGTGGAACTCCGGGCGACTGTACCTGCGCAACGGCAGGCTCGAGCATTGGCTCAACGGCACCAAGGTCGTGGACGTGCGCATCTTCGACGATCTCGGCAATCCGACGAAGGAATGGGCCGACAAGATCGCCTCCAGCAAGTTCAAGGACTGGAAGGGCTTCGGGGTCCTTCGCACGGGCCATATCGCGATCCAGGATCACGGCGACACCGAGCTCGCCCTGCGCAACGTGCTCATCCGCGACCTCGCCAGGCCCATGCTCAACGAACGCTCCCTCTTCAACGGGCAGGACATGAGCGGCTGGCAGGCGGTCCTCCCCGGCGGGGGCAGCATGGAAGACGTCTGGTCCGTCAAAGACGGCGTCATCATCTGCAAAGGCCAGCCCATCGGGTACATCCGCACCACCGAGAAGTTCACCAACTTCGTCCTCAAGCTCCAGTGGCGATTCGATCCGGCCAAGGGAGCGGGCAACTCCGGCGTGCTTCTCCGCATGGTGGGCGAAGACAAGGTTTGGCCCAAGAGCGTCGAAGCCCAACTGCAGTCCGGTTCCGCCGGCGACTTCTGGAACATCGACAACGTCGTCATGACGACGGCCAAGGAGCGGACCAACGGCCGAAACACCAAGCGCGATCCCATCGCCATGAAGGGCGCCGGCGGCTCCGTCGAACGCCCGCTCGGCGAATGGAACGAGTACGAGATCATCTGCGATCGCGGGCTCGTCGTGCTCAAGGTCAACGGCGTCGAAGTGAACCGGGCAACGGACGTCGAGATCGTCCCCGGCTTCATCTGCCTGCAGAGCGAAGGCGCCGAGATCCACTTCCGCGACATCCGCATCGCACCGCTCGACTAAGCCGCCGACGGCGAACGCCCCGCAAACATCAGAAGGTCCTTCGCAAGGCCCACGCGTCATCCCCGCGTGGGCCTCTTTCTTCACGCGAAGTCGCTGGGCGGGTACGAGGTCACTTCCTTGATCGTGTTGTCCGGGTTCATGATGAGCACGCCCGGGCGATGCCGACGATACTCCTCGTCCGTCATCATGGCGTAGTGCATCACGATCACGTCGTCGCCAACTTCGAACAGATGGGCGGCCGCCCCGTTCAGCTCGATGCGGCGCGACCCTTCCGGAGCTTCGAAGACGTACGTCTCAAGCCTGTCGCCCGTCCGACAGTTCGCCACAGTCACCTGATCGCTCGCCCGCAGACCCAACGCCTTCAACAGCGTGCGGTCGATGGTGATCGAACCGACGTACGTGGGGAAAGCCCCGGTCACGCGGGCAAAGTGGATCTTGCTGTGCAACACGGTCCGCAGCACGCGAGTTCTCCTTAGCGGGCTGCCTGCATCGCCTCGTGCATCGCCTTCCCCATGTCGGCGGGGGACATCGCGACTGTCACGCCCGCGGCCTGCAGAGCGCGGATCTTGGCGTCCGCCGTGTCGTCCGCGCCGCCGATGATCGCGCCCGCGTGCCCCATTCGCCGCCCGGGGGGAGCAGTCCGCCCCGCAATGAACGCGGCGACAGGTTTCTTGAGCCGGCCCGACTTGCGCGCCTCGGCCACCCACTTCGCCGCCTCGATCTCGTCCGTCCCGCCGATCTCGCCGATCATGAGGATGCCGTGCGTTTCCGGATCCTCGGCAAACAGCTCGATGCAGTCGATGTGATTCAGCCCACGGACCGGATCGCCGCCGATGCCCACGCACGTCGACTGGGCGTACCCGAGCTGGCTCGTCTGCCACACCGCCTCGTACGTCAGCGTGCCCGAACGCGAGACGATCCCGATCGATCGACCGATCTTCGACTCGGAGATGTGCGTGTTAATGTACCCGGGCATGATCCCGATCTTGCACCCGGCCGCGGTGTATGGCTTGCCCGGCTCGCCGGTCATCGAGTCCTTGTTCGAGCGCGGCCCGGGCGTGATCACACCCGGACAATTCGGGCCCACCAGGATGAACCGCCGACGGGATGCGGGAACGTCCGCACCGCCATTGAGCTCATCAAGAACCGCCCGCGCGCGGATCATGTCCTGGACCGGCGTCCCTTCGGTGATGCAGCAGATCACCCGCACGCCGGCGTACGCCGCCTCGATGATCGCGTCGGCCGCACCCGCGGGGGGCACGAAGATCATCGTCGCCTCGGCGCCCGTCGCCTTGACCGCCGCCGCCACGGTGTCGAAGATCGGCAACCCGTTGGGGTCCTTCGTGCCGCCCTTCCCGGGAGTCACCCCGCCCACCATCGCGGTGCCGTACAAATAGCACCCCTTCGTGTGGACCGCTCCGAAGGAGCCGGTAATGCCTTGACAGATCACCTTCGTCTTCGCGTTGACCAGAATCGCCATAAGGGACGATCCTAGTAGCCCTCCCCCACCGATTCCCGATCAGGCTACCCCCTCCGCGTCCGTCCGATCCAAAGGACCGGCCGCACATTTCTGGCGGCCGGGCCGAGCTCACTTCGCCCGTGCGTACTCGATCTGGAAGGCCACGAACTCCTTCCCGTACAGAACCTCGTACGCCGTGAACGTGAAGGAATCCGCCGTCTTGAACTCCGTCACCCACTTCACGGTCTTGCCGATCTCGCCCGTCATCGGCTCATCCATCTGCCCGAACATCGTGAGGGTCTTCTCGTCCGGCGAGATCCCCCCGGTCATTGTGAGGATGCCCGTCCCGGCAGAATCCACCCAGCTCCCCACGAAGAGCTTGCGGATGTTGTCAAAGCCCGTGATTCCCAGGCCCTGAAACTCCGTGCCCATCATGTTCCCTGAGTACTCCTGCTTGGAGTACCGACCGCCCATGATCGACGAGATCGTGGCCTTGCCGCTGCTCGTCATCGGAGGCTGGTCCGGGCCACCCATGAACGCCTTCATCGTGGTGGTCCACTCGCCGTTCATCCGCTTGAGCAGCTCGTGGTTCTTCCCCGGCGTCATGGCCTTCGTCCAAGCCTCCATCATCGCCTGCTCGTCGACTTTCCCCGGCTCGTCCTTCTTCCCCTCCGGCTGGACGGCCCACGCCGCAACCCCGCACCCGACCGCTACGCAACACACGCTCAACATCCTGTTCGTTCGATTCGACATGAGGAGACCTCCTGAGTGTGTCTTATCCTATCAGGTTCCGTACGTTCCGGAAGCGGGGACGACGACGTGTTGAATCAGCCTGAACAGGGTATTTTGGGTGCTTCACCCGATCGGGTACGCTCCAAACTCGCGGCGGCACTCTGGCCGCGGGCAGGACGCCGTCACGCATGAACCCGCAGACGCAGGTCACCCAACTTCTCGAAAGCGCGGCCAAGGGCGATCGCATCGCCACCGAGTCTCTCTTCCCGCTGGTGTATGACGAGCTCAGACGCCTGGCCAGCGGGCTGATGGCGGGCGAGAAGGGAAAGGGGCCTTACACGCTCCAGCCCACCGCTCTGGTCCATGAGGCGTACATGAAGCTGGTTGGCCCGGGTGCGATCGGCTGGGGAGGTCGTGCCCAGTTCTTCGCCGCCGCCGCCCGCGCCATGCGGTGGATCCTGATCGACCGGGCCCGCCGCGTAAGCACGCCAAAGGAAAAGGGTCCCCGGGAACTGAACGAGTCGATGATCCCCGCGTTTGCGAGTCAGACCCCACAGGAATCCGCCGCGGAGGAAATGATCGCGCTCGATGCCGCGATGGAACGCCTCAAAGCACGGGACGAACGACAGCACGAGGTCGTGATGCTCCGCTTCTTCGCCGGGCTCACCATCGAGCAGACCGCCGATGTCATGGAACTCAGCCAGGCGACGATCAAGAACGAGTGGTCCTACGCCCGGGCGTGGCTCCTTCGCGAGCTTGATCAGGAGAGGCGTTCGTGAGTCCCAAGTCATCAGCATGGTGGCAGGAACCCACGCGGGATGCCCGAGTTCGGGCGCTCTTCGAGGCCTTCATCAACTCCCCGCCGGAATCGCGTGAATCGCTGCTCGCCGACGGCACATCGCGGGACCCCGACGTCGCGGGCGAGGTTCGGTCGCTCGCTCGCTACCACCAGCAGACGAGCGGCATCATCGACAATGGGCTCGATTCGGCCGCCTCGCTGCTCGAACTCACCCACGATACTCAGCCGGCACTCAGCCTCCCGGGCTTCACTCTTTCTCGTGAAATCGGACGCGGCGGAATGGGCGTGGTCTATCTCGCCGAGCAGCACTTTCCCAAGAGAATGGTTGCGCTGAAAGTCGTTCGACCAGAACTCGTGGGTCCCTCGCTGATCAAGCGATTCACGCACGAGGCCGAGATTCTCGCCGCCGTACAACACCCCGGGATCGCGAGGCTGTACGAGGCCGGCTTTGCCGACGCCGCCCGACGGATGCCCTTCATCGCGATGGAGCTCGTCGAAGGCCAGTCCGTCACCGCGTGGGCGAAGAACGCCACAACCCGCGAGCGAGTGCTGATGGTCGCTCGCGTGTGCGAGGCGGTCGACGCGGCCCATCGACGCGGCGTGATTCACCGCGACCTCAAGCCCGGCAACATCCTCATTACGGCGGACAACGATCCCAAGGTGCTGGACTTCGGCATCGCACGTCTCGCCGGCCAAACCAGCGCACCCACTCTGCAGACCGCGGCGGGGCAGATCGTCGGCACAATCGGCTACATGAGCCCAGAGCAGCTTTCGGGCGACTCCGCCGCCGTGGACACCCGAAGCGACGTGTACGCCCTGGGCGTTGTCCTCTTCGAGGTGCTGACCGGCGAGCTGCCGATCAACACGCATGGCATGCCCGTCGCCGCCGCCGCCCTGGCGGTTCGCGAACGTGAGCCCCGGCGTCTGCGCTCCCTCCGCCCCGATCTCGGCTCTGAGCTTGAAGCTATCGCAGCGAGGGCGCTGGAGACGATCCCATCACGGCGATACGCCTCCGCATCGGAACTGGGTGCGGACCTGCGGCGCTACCTCGCCGACGAGCCCGTCCTCGCCAGGCCGCTCACGGCGATGTACATGCTCCGCAAGTTTGCTCGGCGGAACAGGCCGGCAGTTGTCGGAGCGGGTCTCTTGCTCGCCTCGATCTTCGCGGGCATAGTCGGCGTCGCGTGGCAGGCAAGGGAAGCACGTCACCGCGCCGCCGACGCCGAACGCACGCTCGAGTTCATGTCCGGCGTGATGCAGGTCGCAACGCCCGAGGTCGCCCGCGGACGAGACCTCACCATGAGAGACATGGTCGAGCGCGCCGAGCAACTTCTCGCGGATTCCGCCGAGCTTTCTCCGATCGTCCGCTCGAACATTCATACCATGCTGGGGCAGATCTACAACAGCCTCTACGAGAACGAGGCCGCCCTCAGGCACCACGAAGCCGCGTACGCGCTTCGTCTCGATGCGCTCGGCCCCGACGCGAGGCCGACCCTCCACTCCCGACTGCTCACGCTCTGGCCCCTCGTCGCGATCGGGCAGCGAGAAGAGGCGTGGAAGCGGGCGACTGAACTCCGCGCACGTGCCACCCGGCTCCTCGGCGCCGACGACGAACTGACCGTGGACCTCTCATCGTCGATCGCGATGGCCGCGTCGACCGACCTGGGGCTTTCCAAGGAGCAAGTGCTCGAGTACCAGCAGGTCGCCGTCGCCCGACTCTCGGCGCACTACGGCCCGGAGAGCGAAGAGGCCGACCGCGAGCGCATGAACCACGCGGTCACCCTCATGAACTTCGGCCTGCTCGACCAGGGAATCCCGATACTCCGAGCGTGCCTCGCCTGGCGGCTCGAACACCTCGACGCCGAACATCCCAGCGTCCTCGTGGCACGACAGAACCTCGCCAGTGCGCTCAACCACCGAGGAGATTTCGATGAAGCCCTACCCATCATGCAGGAGGCCGTCGCAGGCTCCGAGCGGATCCTGGGTCCCGGCCATCGCACGACCATCAAGCGTCGCTCCGACCTCGTCAGCACGTTTCTGAGTGCCGGACGCCTGAAGGACGGGCTCCCCATTGCCCAGCGGGGCGCCGAGATCGCGACCACATCGCTCGGCCCAACCGATGCGCTTACCCTGAACGCCCGCGGACAGTGGATCACGACCCTGATCCACGGCGGCCAGCCGGATGAGGCCGCGCGACAGATCGAACGACTTTTCTCCGACACGCTCGACTCGCACGGCCGGACAGCTATCGAGCACCTTCAGGTCGCGACGCTCTGGTTCGACTACTGCGAGACGCAGCGAGACGCTTCGGGGATGATGAAGTGGGCCGAGTATCTGCGGAACTCACCTTGGGCGGAGGCCGCGATGGCCCAGGCCAAGGCCGCCGCGGAGCGATTCAAAGCCGACTCGCCCGAATCGCCGCGATGAACGCTCAAGCGTGCCCCCGTGGGCTGGGCGCCCACTAGCAACCGGCCTCGAAGGCCGCGATGAACGCATCGAAGTCAAAGAAGTCGACGAACCCATCGCCGTCGATGTCCGCCGAGCGCCCCGGCGGGCACACGCCCGACTCAAAGCACGTCACGAAGTCATCAAAGTCGAAGAAGTCCAGGAATCCGTCCGCATTGAAGTCAGCGGGACAATTGAACGCGACATAGTGCTGGGCGTCATTGAGATTGACCCACCCGATGTTCTCCCCCCACGCATAGCCCATCAGCCGGAGTGCCGAACGATCGAATCGAGCGTGGAGCCCCTGCCCCGCGAGCACGGCGAAGGTATCGAAGTTGATCCACCCGACGTTCTCGCCCCACGCCAGCCCGCTCAAGCGTCCGTCCGGCGCGATGTTGACCCCATGGTCAGCGCCACTCGTGTTGGAGTACGCCATGCCGTTCGCGGGAGATCCGTCGCCGAGGTTCACGTACCCGATGTTCTCGCACCAGACATAGCCGGCCAGGACATCCGGAAAGAGAAGCGATCCCTGGGCACCGATCGGGCTCCCCGCGTCGCGCCAGTTCATGAAGCCCACGTTCTCGCCCCAGGACCACTTCTTCTCCGAATCGACGGAAAGGGGGTTGGCAGAAGCCACCGACACATACAGACAGGCCATCAGCAAGCGGCAGACCATGATCGCTTCCTCTCAACACTCGGGCGACTCGCAATACGTCCGATCAGTTCGTGAAGTTGGCGTTCGGGTCCGTCGAGCCGGGGCCTGTGCCACCAGTGTTCCCGCTGATGGCCGTCGAGCCCAGCGCTTGCACCACGAGGCATCGGTTTCCGGCCGCGATATCCCAGTTCAACGTCGTATTCGAACCGGCGATGTTGCGAGCGATGAAATTGAGCGACGCGGTGGCGCGGTAGCCAACATCGTTCTGATTGGAGAGATTCTCCTCGATGCGGTTCCGGAAACCGGCCGTGAACACGCCCGCACCCTCGGTCGCTTGCCCGTTGGAAGCCACGGTGTTCGTGCGAACGATGCAGTTGCTGTGAACGCTGATGCCGTGCCCGCCGCTGAAGGTCACGGTGTTACCTTCCACGATCCCCGCCGTGCTCAGCACGATGCCGTCGCCGCCGTTGCTGCGCACGGCACAGTCGACGACTCGAGCGCCGTTCAGCACGCTGATGCCCGCCCCGGTGTTGGAACTGCTGGTGCAGCCGATGATCGCCACACCATCTCCCTGTCCGTTGAATCCAGCTCCGCTGTTCAGCGAGACATTGGTTCCCTCGACCGTGCAGTGGCTCGCCAGGCGCACCCCATCTCCGAGGTTCACCTCGCTGACGCTGTTCCGCACAATGCACGAAGAGGAGGTGTGAATGCCCGCACCACCATTCTGCGCAGCGCGGCACCTCTCCACGGTCGAGGAGTTCGGAACCCGAATCCCGGCGCCGCTGTTCTCCATCGCACTCACATCCTCCACACGCCACCAGCGCGAGTTGCTCAGTGAGAAGATGATTCCCGATCCATTCCCCACGCCGCGCACCGTGCCGTTTCGGATCGTCACGTTCCGCCTCACACCCTCGCCGTAGATCCCCCCGATCGACGCGGCATGACCCGAGACGACAAACCCGCCCAGATCGATCGTCACATCGTCCGCCAAGATCTTGATGCAGTACTTCCCGGATGCCCCGACGATGTTCCCAGTCAGGTAGTACGAGCCCGGCTGGGTGATCCGATACACGCTGTCGACGTCCCCCGGCGTGTTCACCGCGTTGATCGCGATCGCAGGCTCCACCTCGGACAGCGTTTTATAGGTCCCCGTGACCGGCCCGCCGGGCGGCGTCAACGGGCCGGCCACAAGAAACGTCGCCGATCCGGCCAACAGCACGACCGACAGAAGAGCATTCCGAGCACGGTTCTTCATGGGATTCTCCTTGCGCTCCGACTCCCAGTGCGACCTCCACCCCGCTCGGGGCTAGTGCCCAATCGAGTAGGCCGTTCTAGAATGCCCCTCCACCCTCTCCGGGACCGCCCGGAAAGGCCCAGAAAGGCAGCCCCGGCATGCGCGCGATCGTCACCGGTCAGATCGGAATGGAAAAAAAGCCCTACCTCGACGCCGTTTCTCGCTTCGCGGGGCAGCAGGGTGAAACGCTCTCCCTGTACCACGTCGGCGACATGATGTACGCCGAGGGGACCGACGTCCGCGCCGGACGCATCCTCGACCTGCCCATCTCCCGCCTCAACTCCCTCCGCCGCGCCGCCTTCAAGGACATCATCGCCGAGAGCACCACCGCCGGGCCCAAGGGCGGCCCTCAGCCCAACATCATCGTCAACACCCACGCCACATTCCGCTGGCGCCACGGCCTCTTCGCCGCCTTCGACTACGACCAGATCGCCAAACTCCAGCCCGACGTCTTCATCTGCCTCGTCGACAACATCGAGGTCGTTCACCACCGCCTGCACCGCGAGCACGACATCGACGCCACCCTCAAGGACTGCATGGTCTGGCGCGAGGAAGAAATCCTCGCCACCGAGCTCCTCAGCAAGTCCATCCCCGGGTCCCAGTTCTACATCATGGCCCGCGGCCGCCACCACCTCACCACCCGCACCATGTTCCGCCTCGTCTGCCGTCCGCAGATGAAGAAGGTCTACCCCTCCTTCCCCATGAGCCACGTCATGGACATGCCCGACGTGCTCGCCGAGATCGACCGCTTCCGCGCCGCCCTTGCCGACCACTTCATCACCTTCGACCCCGGCGACGTCGACGAGAAGCTCCTCCTCGACCGCGGCATCGCCGCCGCCCGTGAAGGCAAGGAATACCTCGACGTCACGCCCCACACCTTCGGCGGCTCAAAGGCCGGCACCGAGCCCATCCGCGTTCGCGTCCGCGAGATCCTCGACATCGCCGGCGATGTCGACGGCCAGATCTACATGCGCGATTTCAAGCTCGTCGACCAATCCGACATGATCGTCTCCTACATCCCCGAACTCCCCGGCGGCATCCCTGGTCTCTCCAGCGGCGTCGAACGCGAACTCCACCACGCCTTCGAACACACCAAGGAAGTCTTCGTCGTCTGGAAGCCCAAGAAGGCCCCAAGCCCCTTCATCACCGAAACCGCCACAAAGATCTTCTCCTCCGTCGACGAGGCGCTCACCTACTTCGAGCAGAACGGCTACTTCGCCGAGAAAAACCTCTTCGGCCACTGATCAGGCCACCCGTCACAAACAAGAGCCTCGTGTCATCTGAAGGCCCGGGACCAATGGTTCCGAGCACAGGATGCTGCTGTCCAATTTTCTGTACCGACGATCTCGCCGTCTTTCTTGAGTGCCAACCTCGTAGAACCCGCAGACACGATCGCTTCGGCCCGATGGGGATGCACGCGGTTGTCATCCGCCCGGGAGTCTTGATATGCGATTGAACATTGGTACGAAGTTGGGAATCGGGTTCGGGGCCGTGCTCGTGCTCTTGAGCGGCTTCGGCATCTATGTCAACCACACGTCGAGTACGACGGCCAAAGCGGTTGACAACCTTCAAGTGCTCGGCGAGGCCGGTCGGGAGATCCGAGAGATCTCAGACTCTATCGATCGAACTCGCCTCCTCATGCGTGACTACCAGTTGAACCCGACGCCCTCGCTCCGGACTTCATTCGACGAGCTTCGCGAGAGCACCATTAAGGCACTTGAGCAAGCCAAAAACACCGATGCCTTCGCCGAGCAGGACGAACTGATCTCGGCCCTCACGGGCGACTACCAGGCCTACACCGCCGCGACCGCCGAACTCTTCAACCTCATCGAGCAGTCGCTCCGTGATCAGCGTGAAATCCTCAACGTCGCCGGACGAGAAGCCTCCGACCACCTCTCCCAGACGCTCTCGGGAGCGTCTCCCGCCGACCTCCTGGTCGTCTCAGAAGGCAAGGCGATCTCGTTCCAGGCTCGACTGTTCGCCAATCGATACCTCGATGATCCTTCTCCCGAGAACCTGAAGGCCGCCGAGGATGCGGTGTCTGCGTTCGACGATAACCTCCTTGCCGCGGCCGGGCGCACGACCGATCCTGCCGTGCGTGCGATGTTCGAAAGGGCATCCGTGTCCGCCAAGCGCTACGCGGACGCCTTCGCGCAGATCGTTGCACGTACCTCGCAACAGCAGACCGTCCGCACCACCAAGCTCGACCCGGCCGCCAAGCGCATGGGCGAGACCAGCGAGCGAGCACTCGACACGCTTGCCAAGATCGCGACAGAGTCAGAGACCGCTACCGAGCAGCGCGCTTCACAGGCCGTCCTCGTTGGTTGGATCGTCCTGGGCGTTTCGCTGGCCCTCGGCGTCGGCGTGGCGCTGTGGCTCTCTCGCCTGATCACCGGCTCGCTCCGCCCCGTCGCCGCACGGGCCCACGAGATCGCCGCCAACGACCTGACCGGCGCTCCGCTCGCCATCCGCACCAACGACGAGCTCGGCGACCTGACCGCCTCGATGAACACCATGAGCGAGTCCCTCCGCCGCATGATCGCGGAACTGACGAACTCCGCTCAGGAAGTTGCCGCGGCCAGCACGCAGATCGCCGCCAGCAGCGAGGAAATCTCCGCCGGGCTGAACCAGCAGCAGGCCCAGGTCACCCAGATCAGCTCCGCCGCCGAGGAAATGTCGGCCGCCGCTTCTGACATCGCCCGCAAGGCCGCCGACGCCAACACCGAGGCCGACGCCGCCGGAAACGCTGCCGAAGGTGGCGCCACGACCGTCGAAGGCACCGTCGCGGGGATGCGCCGCATCGCCGACGCCGTCAACGCGACGGGCACGAGCGTGCACGAGCTCGGCAAGCGCGGCGAACAGATCGGTCAGATCATCAACGTCATCTCCGATATCGCCGACCAGACCAACCTCCTCGCCCTCAACGCCGCCATCGAGGCCGCCCGGGCCGGCGAGCACGGCCGAGGGTTTGCGGTCGTCGCCGACGAGGTCCGCAAGCTCGCCGAACGCACCGTCAAGGCGACCGAAGAGGTTTCCTCCTCCATCAAGGCGATCCAGGACGAAACCACCCAGGCCGTCAACCGCATGCAGGCATGCACCAGCGAGGTCGATTCGGGCGTGAACGCCGCCAACGAGGCGGGTCAGAGCCTCCGCGGCATCGTCTCCAAAGCCCAGGCTGTCGGTGCGGGTATCCGCTCCATCGCCGCCGCCGCCGAGGAACAGTCCGCCGCGACCGAGCAGGTCACGCGGAGTGTCGAGTCGATCGTCAGCATGAGCCAGCAGGCCGCCGCAGGCGCCTCCCAGGCCGCCGGCGCCGCCTCTCAGCTCTCCCTCAAGGCCGAGGGGCTCCGCGAGATGGTCGCCCGCTTCAAGATCGACACCACCGGCAAGGCCCCATCTCGAACCCGCTGATCGATCCCCATCCAAACACAATCACCCCCGGGGCCCGGCCTCGGGGGTGTTTCGTTTTTCAATTCGTCCTCAGTGCCCGCCGTGCCCCCCGGCTCGCGTCGCTTCGATCGCGTGCAGCGCCTTCTCCGGCGTCAGCCACTCGTGGAGCTTCTCGTCAAACAACGCCACGGGCGCCGAGTCGCACGACCCAAGACACTCCACCTCGACCAGCGTGAACTGCCCGTCCGCCGTCGTCTCGCCCACCTCGATCCCCAGCTTCTCCCGGATCGTGTCCGTGATCTTCTGGTAGTTCATGCACTCGCACGCGATCGACCGACACACCGCGATCAGGTGCTTCCCCTTCGGCTTGAGCCAGTACTCCTCGTAGAAGCTCGCCGTGTCATACACCTCGGAAGGCTTCACGCCCAGCACTTCCGCGATCTCCAACATCGCCTGCGCGGGAATCCACCCGTACTCGTGCTGAATCTCGTGCAAGCAGGGCAAGAGCGCCCCCATCCGGTTCTCATACCGCGGCAGGATCGTCTTCGAGATTTTCTCTCGCATCGCGGCCGTCAGATAAGGCTCCGACCGCCGCTCAACCTTCATCGATCCCGAGGGTTTGGTGATCCACGCCATAGACGCAAGGGTAGCCGCCCAGCGCCTCAGGGTTCCATCGGGCCAACCTGAATCGGAGCCCCCGGAACATCCCCAATCTGAGACACCCGGAGCTTCGTCTTCCCCGGACCCACCGACACCCTTTGAGGGCTGTTTGGGTCCCCGGGCACCGTCAGCCTCACAAACACGATCTCCCCTTCCGCCAGATCAAACCCCTGGACCGCCGATCGCTGCCCGGGCTCGAACCGACGCTGCGTCACCACTTTCTGCTCATCCGGAGCGCCCATCCGGATCAGCTCGGCCGACAACCGGCGGTTCGTGTCGTTCCGAATCTCGACCGTGTGCGACGCCGCACACCCACCCAACGACAACACCAGCGCCAACCCCGCCATCGCCGTCAGACGCTTCATGACCGTCTCCTGCCACCGCACCCGGCCCCAGTGTATCCCCATCGCCCCCAACCTACCCTCTTCGGGCCTCGCACCTCCCCCCGGACATCACCGCTCCTTTCGCCGGGGACCCACGGGAAGCACCGGATGAACCCAACCCGCTCCTCGGCACACCCCTGCACGACGCGCGCGCTCCCACTCTTCGGTGCCTTCTGCCTGTCCGCCGCCCTGCTTGGCGGCTGCATCATCGACGATCGAACCCTCGCCGACGACCGGCGAACCGCCCAAGACCTCGATTCCCGCGTCACCCGCCGAACCGCAGACCAGACCAAGCCCGCCGACGGCCGCTCGCAGATCACGCTCCGCGAAATCGACAGCCGCACCAACGCCTTCGCCGATCGCTGGGCAAGCCTCATCCAGGACGCCACCGACGAACTCCTCAAGCAACCACTCACCGCCGAGCAACGCCTCGCCGCCCAATCCCTCCGCGTCCAGTCCGCCATCTCCGTCTACGACATCGCCGTCAACCCCGACGCCATCGCCGGCCTGCTCGACATGGTCGTCCTCGCCAGCCTCGAGGAACGCGTCTGGGTCGGCGAGGGCGAGGCCGATCGACTCTTCGGCCCCTCCGCCACTCCCCTCGTCCGTGCTCTGCGATCCCTCCGCGCCGACATCTGGCTCCTCGCCATCAACGCCATGACCGGCGAACAAGTCGACTCGCTCGGCGAGATCCTCGACGAGTGGCGCACCAACAACCCCACCGTCAAGTCCGTCGCCTTCGTCCGATTCTCCGAGTTCGCCGCCAACAGCGCCGACCAGCTCGCCGGTGAAATCAAATCCTCCGGCTTCCTCGCACCCCTCGACGAAGCCACCCGCGCCATCGAGGAAGTCCGCCAACTCGGCGAACGCGGCATCTGGCTCGGCACCCGGGCCCCCATCATCGTTTCCTGGCAGCTCGACGCCGCCGCTGACCAACTCCTCCTCAAGCCCGACGTGCAGAAAGCTCTCGAGGCCTCGTCCACGCTCGCCGGCTCGGCCGACCGCCTCAGCAAGTCCGCCGCCGCCCTCCCCGATCAGATTAAGGCCGAACGCGAGGCCTTCTTCGCCCAACTCGACGAGCGAGAAAAGGCCCTCACCACCTCGCTCAACGCTCTGCGATCCTCCATCACCGAGGGCCAGCGACTTCTCGACCAGACCCAGCTCGTCATCAAGGACGCCGATTCCCTCGTCGTCAGCGCAGGACGCCTCACCGCCGCGGTCAACGATGCCATCCGCGCCGCCGATCTCCTCGCCGCCCGCTTCGACAAACCCGGCGCCCAGCCCGGCAAACCGTTCGACATCGTCGAGTACACCCGCGCCGCCGAGCAGCTCACCTCCGCCGTCAAGGAGGCCAACGCACTCCTCAACGCGACCAACTCGCTCATGACTTCCCAGGTCTGGACCACCCGCCTCGACGAGATCGACCGCCTCGGCGCACGACAACTCCAGGCCGCCTCGATCGAGGCTGCCTCGCTCACCAACTCCGCCTTTGTCCGCGCCCTCCTCCTGCTCGGCATCTTCTTCGCCGGCTCGGCGGGCCTGCTCGTCCTCTGGTGGCGACTCGCCTCAAAGAAGTTCTAGCGGTCAAGCTCCGCCGCCACCACGTTGATCGACCCCAGAATCGCCACAATGTCGCTCAGCATGTGGCCTTCCGTCATCTTCGCCATCACCTGATAGTTGATGAAGCACGGCGGTCTCGTCCGCGCACGCCAAGGCCTCGGCGTCCCATCGCTCACGATGTAGTACCCAAGCTCCCCGTTCGCCGACTCCACCGCGTCATAACACTCCGCCACCGGCGGCTTCCATCCGCGGTTCGTCATGATCAACTCGAAGTGCTGGATCAGCCCCTCGATCGACCCGTACACGTCCTTCTTGTTCGGCTTGACCACCTTGCTGTCCGCGAACGCGTCCACCGGGCCCTGCGGAATCCGATCGATCAACTGCTCGATGATCGAAATCGACTGGCGGATCTCCTCGCAACGCACCAGGTACCGCGAATACGCGTCACCCTCATCGCACACAGGCACGCTGAACTTCACCGCCTCCTCGCCGTTCCCGTCCCAGTTGTCCGCGTAGCACAAGTAAGGCGCGTCCTTCCGAATGTCCCGGCGAACGCCGCTCCCTCGCGCCATCGGCCCCGTCAGGCTCCACGCCACCGCCTCGTCCTTCCCGATCACGCCGATCCCACGCGTCCGGTCCAGGAAAATCCGGTTCCGGTTCAGCAGCCCCTCCAGATCGCCCAGCGCCGAAGGCACTTCCTTGTGGATCAACGCCTTGACCATCCGCTTGAACACGTCATCCCCGTTCGCCGCGCAGGGCAGATCCTGCATCAGCCCCCCCACACGCGTCCAGTCCGGATGGAACCGCTGCCCGCTCACGTAGTCCACCAGGTCGTAGATCTTCTCGCGAACGTTGAACGCGTAGATGAAACCCGTGAACGCGTTCAGATCCAGCCCCGCCGCGCCGACGCACAACAGGTGATTCTGAATCCGCGCCACCTCCGACATGATCGTCCGCAAAACCTTGCACCGCGGCGTGATGTCCACCCCGAACAGCCGCTCCACCGCCTGGTGCCACGCGATGTCGTTCGCGATCGGCGACAGATAGTCCATCCGCGACGCGATCGTCACATACTGGTTGTAATCGAGCGCCTCCCCAAGCTTCTCAAACCCCGAGTGCAGGTACCCGATGTGCGGCGTGCACCGCGCGATCCGCTCACCGTCCAGCTCCAGCACCAGCCGAAGCGTCGTGTGCGTCGCCGGATGCTGCGGGCCAAAGTTCAGCACCCACCGATCGCCGGTGTCCACGTGCTCCTTCAAATACCCCACCGACTCCGAATCGACGTCGAACCCTTCCGCCGGCTTGATCGTGTACGGCACGCAACCCTCGCTTTAGCTCCACCCACGCCCGAGTGACCACTATAGGAATCCGAACCAACCCCCGCCCCGGATTCGCTCCCCTCTCACGCCACACACCACCTCAACTCGCCCCCCACCCCATTCACCAACACCTCTACGACAACCTCGCGCACCATCTCGGACAACACCCCACCAAGTGCAAGAATCCACCTTTATTGGGTGCTTCGTAACGAGCGGCCTCTCCTGAAGAACAGAAATTACCCAGATTCACAACGGGCCACGAGGCGCCGACGCGCTTCATTCCCAGTGGGCAGTCCTGTGCACGTTTCTCCCCTCTCGGGCAGTGGCACCAAACAGCGAGAACCGTGCGCGCCTGGACCGCCTCATGGGAGCAGCACCAGTGGCTACGACAACCCCTCTTTCCGGCAGCTCATCGTCGCACGCGCGAACCCCGAGCACCGTCGACCCCCGAGCGTTCCAGAATCTCGTCTGCCCGACCTGCGCGACCACGCTCAACGGAGCCGACCTGCTGAGCTCGGCCCGCTGTCCGACGTGCGGACTGTCGCTCGACGAGACGATTGCGCACTACTCCGACACGCTCGCACACCTTTCACACCACGAGCAGCGTGCAATGTCGCGGCTGATGTCCATCGCAGCCGTTGCCATCCTTCCGCCTTGCTTCCTCGCCGTAAGCTCGCTTCTCAAGCTGTTCCGCCCGGACCCGGTCATCGCCCTCCAGATCATGGCCGTCGCGCTCTTCGCCAGTCAAGTGGTCGCCCCGGTCTTGATCGGGGAAGCCCTCCGCCCGTTCACTCGGTTCGCCACACGGCGCCGCAAACTCCATGTCGTCGCGTCCATCCAGTTTCTGGCGCTGCTCGTCTGCTTCACAACCATTTCCTTGACGATGACGTTCGGCTCTGGTGTCATCGGTCTCTTCAGTCCGCTCCTCGCCGCCCCCGTCCTGATCGGTGCTGCTCTTCTGCTCGTGGCATACATCCATTACTGGCTCGTCCTCGTCGCCTCGCTGCAGGCCCTGGCTTCGATCGCGGGTCGAACATCACTCAGCCTTGCCATGCAGCAAACGCCACGGCTCATCTGGATCGGACTCGCCATCTTCGTCCCAGTGCTGCCACCCCTGGCGGCCTCCCTCGTCCTGTTCCTCGTCGGCCAAGGCGCAAAGAAAGCCGCCCGCTCAGACTCAGAGTCCGCGCGGGCGGCATCCCCGCTCCACAATGCCGATCAGTTCAGAACAAAAACCTGAAGCCTAGCCCGACGCCAAAGTCGAGTTCGGGCCTCTCATCCAGCTCATTCCACAGCGGCAACTGCGCCATCACCTCAAACCCGAACGTGCGCCCCTCGTACATGAGCCCCGGCGCCCAACGCAGCTCCACGTCCCCGTTCGTCTCATAAAGCCCATTGATCTCCGCCGTCACGTACCACGCCCCCACGCTCTCGCTCGTGAACCGGTCCGGATAGATCCGGTACAGATACGCCGTGTTGAAGTTGAGCGCATCATCCGGCCCATCGCCTCCGAGGTTGGCCTCGCGCGTCCCGCCCGTGTTGAACTGGTAGATCAGATCCTGATTGAATCCGTGACGACCCCACACGCGGGTGTACACGCCGCCGAGGTGCGGGTTCACGCTCTGGCTCGCAAAGTCCCGGTCGTCCCCGCTCGTCACGCCCGCCCCGCCCAGCAGAGCGATCCGCGTCGTGTCCACGCCGCCCGTGTTCTCCATGAACACCCGGTACTTGAACGTCACGTGGATGTCCTCCACGCCCCGATCCCACGACGTGTCACCCGACGCGTCCTTCTTCTCGCTCAGCGCCATCGGCACCTCGACCATCAACGACAACGCGCGGGCCAACCCCACGTTGATCGTGTTCATCAGCTCGTACTTGTCCTCACGCTTCTCACCCGTCAGCGGGTTCTCGCCGTACCGGTAGAAGTGAACTTGCGAACGCAGAATCCAGTTCCCCTTGGCCGGCATCGTCGCCGCCTCGGTGTACATCGCTTCCTGCCCGTGCGCACGATCAGCGAGCATCCCGGCCAACAGCACCGGAACCGCCGCGCACGCCCATTTCGCGTACTTCATGCGATTGCTCCTTGTTATCGCGTGCTGATCTTCACCAACGTAAACCCGGAATCGTGCACCAGCTCGTACAGATCCTTGGGCGACGGCGCCGTCTCTTCGGGCTTGAGCCCAAGCGTCACCGTGCCCATCCCCAGATCCACCGCCACGCTCCGCGTGTAGTCCTCACGCTCGAGCACCTTGTCAATGTTGGTCGCGCACAACGGGCACCCCAGCCCGTTGACAAACAGCACAACCTCCGTGGCCTGGATCGGCTTCGTGTCCTTCAGACGCGCCGACTCATCAGCCGTCGCCTGATGCACCACTCCCTCTTCCTCGACCCCAGCCGCTCCGCCCGACCCCGCACACCCGCCCAGCACCATCGACAACGCCAGCACCATCACATGCATACGCATGATGTTCTCCTTTGACTGCACACATGTCTTGAACAAACTGGAAACGCCGACCACGCTCAACCAGCGCGGCCACCCACCACCCACATCCTCAGCGGCGCTCCGTCCGAACTAGGTCAGCCACACGCACAGCACGGATCGCTTGGGCGCGACGACGCCATCACACGCGCCAGCCCGCACGCCGCCCCTCGGCTCGTGCACTGTCCCCGCACTCTTCCCGCTCGACAGCAGCACCGCCGGATACGTCCGCAGCCCCCGAGACCGCGGCTCCGCCCGTGATCCCGCCGTCGCGACCGCCGAGGACCCGCCCGCATCACCACGCGTCGGCCTCGAATCGCACGGACACCGCCCCCGATCAGGCCCAGGCACCCCGGGCCGACATGGGCATACGCACGACCCGCAGCACGACCCCTCGATCCCAGGCTCCACAACCCGCGCAGCGACCCATGGCGTCACCACGGACGCCATCACCAGCACCAGACTGCAGAGCCACGCCTTCATCTCACTACAGTATCGTCCGGATTCGCCCGCGCCACAAGCCACCCGCAACCAGTTATCCTGTCCTACTCGTCGACACCCAACCGACGGCAATACGCCATGAACACCGCGATTGTTCTCGTCCTCCTCGCCGCACTCTTCCTCTTCGTGGCTACAACGCTCGCCCGAAAGCCCGGGAATCCCACGGCCGGCCCCTCCCGATGGATCGCTCTGGGCGTCCCGGTCGCCGTCTGGCTCTCTTACCTCCTCATCATCTCGACCATCATCCCTACGGGCAGCAAGCTTCTTGCCTTTCTCGACGCGCTCCCCATGTCGCTCTTCATGCTCGCCCTTGTTCTCGCTTCCACAGTCCGCATCCGCACCGGGCAGACACTCCGATGCGCCGCCTGCGAGTATGACCTCACCGGCATCGACCCTGACCCCGACGCCAAGTGCCCGGAATGCGGCTCTCGATTCGCCACGCCCGGCGGCACCGTCGTCGGCCAGCCCACCTGGCACGTCGGCCGCCTCGCCCTCTTCTGCCTCCTCATCCTCCCCTTCCTCGCTTCCGTCCTCCTTCCCTTTGTTTCCGCATCCTCGGGCCAGTCCGTGCTCTCCCGAGTTCTCCCCACAAACTCCCTTATCGCACACGTCACCAACGCCCGGGGCTTCACCCTCCACCAGTGGGACATCCTCCGCACAAGATCCCTCTCGCCCGAACAACACGAGCGCCTCGCCCTCGGACTTCTCACCCGCACACCACTGAGTCTCCATGCCTGGAGCGACGAATCCAAGTGGCTTATCGCCGAGGCCGCCGCCGGACGCCTCTCCGCTCGCGCACGCTCCGCCGCCCTCGAACGATTCCTCAGCCCCTCGATCGAACCGACAAGCCCCCCCGCACCCACGCCCGTCTTGATCGCCGCCGATCGCCAGCAAGCCTGGGGCCTCGCCGACGTCTTCCCCAACTGGTCCTTCTACGCCATCCTCGGCCCCGTCACCAACGCCGCCGGACAAACCGTCAGCCCTCCCGCCACGCGCCCGCTTCTCATCGATGCCGGACCTCTCGCCGCGCCCCCACCCGCCAACGAACGAACCCCGCCCGGCCCGAGGCTCGTTCCCGATACCTTCCCCCAAGGGCTCGCCTTCACCGTCTGGTTTGTCGCGACACCGACACCCATCCCCGCCGGCGAAATCGCCTGGGATCAAGGCCGCCCCGTCCTCCCCGCGGACGCGGTCGTCTTCTCACGGACCTTCAGAACATCCGCCGACGCGCCCCGTCAATAGGCGCTGACAAAATCGGCGAGCAGCCGCACGCCCCACCCCGTCGGCCCGTTGATGAACATCCCCTTGTTCTCGTCCGACACGTGCACGCCCGCGATGTCCAGGTGACACCACGGCACGCCGTCCTTCACGAAGTACGAAAGGAACGCAGCACCCTGGATCGGATGCGCCTTGCGGTTCGGGTTGCTGTTCACGATGTCCGCCACCGGGCTCTTCATCATCTCGCGGTACTCCGCGTGCATCGGCAGACGCCACACACGCTCCCCGCTCTCCTTCGACGCCTCCTCGATCTTCGCCCGAAGCCCGTCATCCTCGCAGAACATCCCGCAGTACGTCGACCCCAGCGCGACCACCACACCCCCCGTCAGCGTCGCAAGGTCCACCACGCACGCCGGGTCCTCCTTCTCGCACACCCAGCACAACGCGTCGGCCAGCACGAGACGACCCTCCGCGTCCGTGTTCGTCACCTCGACCGTTACCCCGTTGCGGTACGTGATCACGTCGTCCGGGCGATACGCCTCGTCAGAGATCGAGTTCTCCGCCGCCGCAAGGAACGCCACCACGCGCCGCTTGGGCTTGACCACCGTCGCGATCGCGTGCATCGCGCCCAGCACCGCGCATCCGCCGTCCTTGTCCCGCTTCATCCCCACCATCCCGTTGTTCACCTTCAGCGACAACCCGCCCGTGTCGTAGGTCATCGTCTTGCCCACCAGCACCACCGCCTGACCCTTCTTCCCCGCGGGCACCGCCTTCCCGAACGGGTTGTACTCCAGCCGGATCAGCCTCGGCTTGTTCTCGCTCGCCTTGCCGACATTGATCAACCCCGCGAACTTCTCTTTCTCCAGCGCATCACCCTCCCACACCCGCATCGAAAGCCCGCAATCCTTCGCCACCTGCCTCGCCATTCGCTCCATGAACCCCGTCGTCGCCACGTTGGGAGGCGTCTGGCTGAGCGTCCGGCAGAAATTCGCCGATTCCGCCAGCGCAAGCCCATACTCAAGCCCCGCCGCAAAGCCCGCCCCCTCGCCAGACACGCTCAGCTTCTTCCGCTCATCCTTCTTGCCGCCCGTCCCCTTGAACTCATCGCACGTCCACCCGATCAGCCCCAGCCCCTCACCGAACGTCCGCCCGCACGCCTTCGCGTTGGCCTTCGCCCCCGCGATCGACGCCGACAGATCCACGTGCGCCGAATCGGCCTTCGCCGCCGCCAGACGCCGACCCACATTTCCCCCCACCGACCGCAGCGACGCCGCCTCGAACTTCGAGCGCTCGCCCAGCCCCACCACCATCACACGGGCATACTCGCCCGACGTCGGGAATGCCTCAACGATCGAACCCGTCTCGCCCGTGAACTCCGAGCGTCCCACCGCCGCAGCCGCCGCGCCCGAAACGTCACGCCGCGCCGCCTTCGGGTCGAGCCCCTCGCCCTTGAACACCCCGAGCACCAGCACCTGGGCCGAACCCTTGGAAACGACGGCGATCGATGTAAACATGCAGGCTCCTTGCGCAGTCAGGCCCCTTCCGGGCAACTCACTCTCGCGCAGGACATTATGCCGGATCGTCCGCCGGGACGCACCGTCCCACCGCCCACGCTCGCAACGCCTCGATCGCCTCCCGCCTCGTCACCGACAGCGGCGGGCTCTCCCGCAACGCCCCGATCACGTCCGCCGTCGTCAGTTCGCTCCCTCGCGAAAACGCCGCGTGAAGCCCCGACAGCACCGCCTGCTCGATCTCCGCCCCGCTGAACCCCTCAGACTCCCGCGCCATCGCCTCCACGTCATGCTTCGAAACGTCCTGCTTCCGTTTCCGCAGGTGAATCTCGAAAATCATCCGACGAACCCGCTCCGTCGGCAGGTCCACGAAAAAGATCTCATCAAAACGACCCTTGCGCATCAGCTCCGCAGGCAGCGCATTGATGTCGTTCGCTGTCGCCACCACGAACACCGGCTCCCGATGCTCCTGAAGCCACGTCAGCATCGTTCCAAACATCCGCCTCGACACCCCATTGTCATTCCCCGCATCCCCCGCCGACGAGAACCCCTTCTCGATCTCGTCGATCCACAACACCACCGGCGCCATCGCCCCCGCCTGCTTCAACGCATCCCGCAGCTTCCGCTCCGTCTCCCCGATGTACTTGTCGAACAAACTCCCGGGATCCAGCTTCATCAGCGGCCGACGCCACGCCGTCGCGATCGCCTTCGCCGCCAGACTCTTCCCCGCGCCCTGCACACCCAGCAGCAGCACACCCCGCGGCGGCGTCAGACCGAACTCAGCCGCCTTGGGCGAAAAACTCCCCTCCCGCCTCGAAAGCCACGCCTTCAATCGCTCCAGCCCGCCGATCTCCGCCAGCGACGTCGGCGCATCCACAAACTCCAGAACTCCCGCATCCTCCAGCAGCATCCGCTTCCCGCGCTGCAACGCTTCCAGATCATCATCCGACAATCGACGATCCACCGCCACCATCTCCAGCGCCAACTGCTTCACCGCCCGCCTCGTGAGCCCGCGCAAATTCACCACCACATCCCGCAGAAAGTCCTTCTCCGGCCGCGTCACCGCCAGATCGATCTTCCCGTCACGCGCCACCGATCGAATCGCGCCCTTGACAATCTCCAGAATCTCCTCATCGTCCGGCGGCAACACCTCATGCCGAACGCTCCCTCCCCCGATGACCCCGGGCACCCGATCCGTGTGATCGATCATCACCACCGCCGACCGCACACGCCTCCCGTCCACACCCGTCTGCCCCGCCCCCACCAGCCCGCCTCGAACCCGCTCCAGCAGATCCCGCGCCGCCCGAAGATTCGTCGCATCAGACAGGTGCTCCGCCACGTCCAGCAGAATCACCAGGCTCGGCGTGCTCAGCCCCTGCGAAAGCCACCTCAGCCCCGCCGCCGGATTCGTCGTGTTCGGCACCGGCTGGTCCGTCTCCACCACCACCCGCCGAACACCATCCGTCACCGACCACAGCCACGGCTCAAGCCCCATCCTGCTCGCCGCGTCGAGCGCCACCTCGATCACCTCCGGCTCCTCCGACGTCACCACACGAACGCACGTGTGCCGTGCCATCAGCAGCAGCCGCAACCGTTCCGCGTCCATCCTCGTGCTCCCGTTCGCCACCCCTTCCGATCACCCCTCCGCCCCCACCAGCCTAGCGTCCCCCATGACCTCCACGCCCGGCAACCGCGCAGGTTCCCCAGCCGACCCGCCCATGGGCCCCGCATCACTCAACGCGCCCTGGCGGCAGGCCTACGTCGAAAACGTCGACAACAAGCCCCCGGCCACCCCTACCACCGGCTCCTTCCTCGCCGACGACTGGCTCACACCCCATCACGACCTCGCCAACCATGTCATCGCCAGGTCCGCCAAAGGACTCATCCTCCTCAACCGCTACCCGTACACCGGCGGCCACCTGCTCGTCGCACTCGGCGAGCCCAGGCCCACACTCCTCGACTACAGCCCCGACGATCGCGCCCACCTCTGGGCACTCGTCGACGCCGCCACCATGATCGTTCAGCACGCCCTCTCACCCCAGGGCATCAACATCGGCCTCAACCAAGGCCGCGCCGCAGGCGCAGGCCTCCCCCAGCATCTCCACGTCCACCTCGTGCCGAGGTGGTCGGGCGACGTCAACTTCCTCACCACCATCGGGCAGGTCCGTGTGATCCCCACCGCCCTCGACGCCATGGCCGCGCGTTACCGCGCCAGCGTCGCCGCCCTCGCCCCCACCCTCTCCCCGCTCATCCTTACGCCGCCTTCGCCTGCGCCACCACCAGCCCGAGGATAAACCGATCCCCTTCCGGCGTGCACCGCGACACCACGCCGCTGTGCGCACGCTTCAGACCAGAATCAGGCCTCAGCGTGAACCGCGAGCCGGGCTTGATCTCAACGCCGCACCACACCCCAAGACCCAGGCCCGACACATCGCGGAACACCACCTTCGCGATCTTCGCGTACCCCTCCCCGTCGGAGAACACCGCGATCCCCTCGCCCGTCAGCGTCGAACGCTCCCGACGCCGGCGATCAAGCCTCGCGATCCGCTCTTCCGCCTTCGCCGCAAAGTCCGGCAACGCCGCCGCCGCGCTCTTGCCCTTGCCCATGTCTCGCTCCATCCTTGGATCGGTTCACTCGGCCGCGTCCGATCGGCCTGTACCGCGTGTATCGACCGCGCAGACGCGCGACTTCACGCGCGCGCACACCCCCGGCCTCACATGGCACAATGAACCCTTCCCACGCCGGGCCGTTATCCGGCCCTGCCCATCTTCCGTGCCAGCAGGAACGCCATCTCCAGCGCCTGCTGATAATTCAGCCGCGGATCGCACGGCGACGCGAAATTCCTCGTCAGGTCGCTCTCGCTCACCCCGGCGCCCCCCCCGATGCACTCCGTCACGTCCTCGCCCGTCAGTTCAAAGTGAACCCCGCCCAGGTGCGCACCGCCCCCGCGGAGCGCGTCAAACGTCGACTCCAGCTCCTTCAGAATCGCGTCAAAGCTGCGCGTCTTGATCCCGCCAGACGTCTTGATCCCGTTCCCGTGCATCGGATCGCACACCCACAAGACGCACTTCCCCGACCGACGAACCACCTCCACCAGCGGCGGCAACGCCTCCGACGCTCGCTCCGCGCCCATCCGCGTGATCAGCACGATCTTCCCCGAGTCGTTCCGCGGATTCAGCCGGTCGATCAGCCTCAGCAGCACCTCCGGCGAGATCGAAGGCCCCACCTTCACGCCCACCGGGTTGGCGATACCCCGGAAATACTCGACGTGCGCACCATCGGGGTCCCTCGTCCGCTCGCCGATCCACGGCAGGTGCGTCGTCAGGTTGTACCACCCCTCGCGTCGCGGCACCGTCCGCGTTTGCGCCGACTCGTAATCCAGGCTCAACCCCTCGTGGCTCGTGAAGAACTCAACACGCGTCAGGTCGTCCACCGTGCGCTCGCCCAGCGCCTCCATGAACCGCAGACCGTCCGCGAGCGTGCGCGTCATCCGCTCGTACTCCGCCCGCTGCGAACCCGACAGGCTTGCATGCGTGAAGAACCGAAGGTCCCAGTACTCCGGGTGGTGCAGATCCGCGAACCCACCCTCCGTGAGCGCACGGATGAAGTTCAGCGTCAACGCCGCGTGCTTGTACGCCCGAACCATCAGGAACGGATCAGGCCGACGTGCCTCCGGCGAGAACTCCGCCCGATTGAACAGGTCCCCGAAATAGCTCGGCAGCGTCACGTCCTTCCCGTTGATCCGCGCGGTCTCGGTCGGGCTCGACCGGGGCTTGGCGTACTGCCCCGCGAACCGCCCGATGCGCGTCACGGGCTGCTTCCCGCCGTACACCAGCACGAGCGACATCTGCAGCAGGATCTTCAGCTTGTTCGTGATCACGTCGGGGCGGCAATCACTGAGCGTCTCGGCGCAATCCCCCCCCTGCAGAATGAACCGCTTGCCCTGCTGCGCCTCGCCGATCTCGCGACGAAGCCGCTCGATCTCCCAGCTTGTCACCAGCGGCGGCAACGACCGCAGTTGTCCCACAGCCTCCCAGCGCTCCGATTCATTCGGATACTCCACCGCCTGCGTAATCGGACGCGCACGCCACGAATCCGGAGACCACTCTGTTGCTGCTGGCTGCGTCACGAGGCGATCCTCTCTCCCAACCTTTCGCGGGTCGGCCTGTTTTTTTCGGTCTTTTGCGCGTCAACCTTATCCCCGCCATTCGATCGGCCGATCCCTGAACCGGGTCGGTGATCCGGGGGGCTTCCCCCACATACCCGAACGGAATCGGGCACCGACACCGAATCGGGACACTGTGTCCCCAGTTGAAGGAGCAGATATGGCCACGACGAAATCTCGCACGACCAAAGCCCGCACCTGGACGGGCAAGCGCAAGGCGGCCAAGAAGACCGCCCGCAAGACGGCCCGCAAGGCCACCCGCAAGACGGGCAAGGCCTTCTCGTTCAAGAAGGCAACCGCCCGCAAGGCGACGCGCAAGACCTTCCGCAAGGCCGCCTAAGTCACCAGCATTCGTGCGCACAGGCCCCGGATCTTCCGGGGCCTGTGTCATTTTTGTGCAAAGAGCATCCAACCGGACCTTGCCAGAGTCGAGTAATCTCCCGCACGTGATGACCCCGAAGCCATCCGAATCCGGATCAAGTTCGTCCGAGTCTCAGGTGATTGTGCTCGCACACGCCGAGAGAGTGTGGAAGGCGGAGGAAGTCAACGCCAGCCGTCTTGCGTCGAAGGTCAGCCTCGTCACCGCAGGGATCACAGCGACTCTCGGATTCAAGCTCTTTGTTTCCGGCTCTGCGATCCCCTTCATCCTCACGCTCGGATGGATCAACAAGCTCGTGATTCTTGGCCTCGGCGCCCTTGCCGGTCTCTGTCTCATCAGATCCATTTGGATGGCCCTCGGCGTCAAAGTATCGAGGGAGCACTTTCTCCCGTGGCTGAAAGAGCTCTGGTCTTGGATCCCGCTGACACAAACCCGCATCAACCCACCTGAACAGACCTACTCGGCCTGCGAATTGCTTACCTTTACCGAACAAGAGCGTGAGGCCGTGCAGGAGGCCGACGCCTCCGACACACTCAAACTGGTGATTGCAAAGGTGGAGTTGGCGACCTCAGAACTCAGATTCAGGAACAGTGTGCGCAAATCGCGAATAGAATCATCGGAGAGGTGGTTCTTGACTGGACTGTTTGCACTCCTCATCAGTGCAGGCTGGTACGTGGTGCAGGTGCTCCGCGTTGGAGCGGGAGGTTCCGATGGGTAAGCACACGTCAGGAGCACACGTCCAAACCGCTCTTGGGACTCCGAGTGCCGGTGTGCCGAGCAAATCGGAAGTCATCAAGAACATCGTGAGCAGCCTCAACAACGAGCGCGACAAGCTCGACCGTCGGACGCGGGATGTGACCAAAAAGAACGCGGCACACTGGCTTCGGATGTCGGTGTAAGCACAAGCGAAGTACGGTCGTTACCAGATCCACCGGACCCGGCCCGCGTCGATCATCGGGATCTTGGCGCCGAAGAGCTCACGCGACTGCACGGCGGGGAAGTAGACCAGGAAGGCCTTGCCCACCAGCAGCCGCTCGTTCACCACGCCCGGCGTGGGATCGATCTGCGCGACCCACGGATCGGAGACGGTTGTCCAATACCGCCCGTCGGCCGAGTTGGGCGAGTTATCCCCGCAGACAAAGTACTGGTCCGGGCCCAGGAAGATGTTGTACCGGTCGGCCGGATACGAGGCGTTGCAGAAGTCCATCGCCAGCCCGCCCGAGGTCGCCTGAGGCCGAACCGGCTGGTAATAGATGTCGCGGTCCACACGCACGCGGTGCAGCGTCGCCGCCCCGGACAACTCGAACCACGGCTCGGGCTTGGAGTAGTTCCCGCCCACCGCGAAGGTCGGCGGACGGTTGGCGTTCCGCTCGGCCTCGTCGCGCGCGAGGACTTCCTCCAGCGTCATTCCCAAGGTATGACGAACCCGCTCGGCGAGCGACCACTCGTACCTGCCCGAGGCGGCCGGACGGTTGTTCACCCAGAGTTGCAGCGTCTGGTCGGCGTGCCAGAACTCGACATTCGTGACCTCGCCGGGCTTCATCACGCCTGCGAGCATCCCGTCCCCCTTGGCTTCCCAGCCAGCCTCGGGAGACTGCCCATCCACGATCGGTCTCATCTCCACCACGGCCTTGTACCCATCACCGGACGGGACCAACCGCCCGCGGAACTCGTGTCCGCGGGCCCGGATCACCGCCGAGAAGGTCATGCCCTGCTTCTCGGGCTGGACGCCGGCCGACAACCGGAGATCGGAGATCGGATAGAAGAGCACCTGCCCGCTGTTGTACGCGTCACCCGGCAGTGTCAGGCCCGTTGACTGGAACATCTCGTCGAAGGGGTAGGTATCGACGAGGTGCCAGCCGCGGCGCACTTTGTCGCGTGCGGCACGGGCCGTGTTGTGATCCATGAAGAACTGGCGATAGTCGAGGGCCTTGTCGGCGGTGGTATCCCACTTCAGCCGCGTCGGCGTGCCTCCCGAGTACGCGTACGACTGCCGACCCGCGATCTCCCATCCGGGATCAGCGGACACGAAAGGCCCAGCGAAGGGCTTGCCCGCCGGCGACTTCGAGGGAATCACGCTGCTGTCAAAGAGAGTCCACCACAGCACCCGCTGCTCTCGCTCGGGTTTGGGGGCGGTCTTCCAGCCGTCAAGAAGCCATGAGTTGGTTCCCTCGGCCGGGCGATTCTCGCCTTCAAGAGGCCTGACGAAGACGTCGCCGTCGAAAAGTGCGATCTGCTCGTTGGGCTTTCCCACCATCCGCTTGATGAACGAGACTTCGGATTTGCCCGGCCACTTGAACACCACGACGTCGTAACGCCCGGGCTTGAAGATCGGCCACAGGTACCGGAGCACGAAGATCCGGTCGCCCGACCGCAGCGGCACACCCGATGTGAAGGTAACCTCTTCCTTCGTCAGCGGGTCCACCACTGTCACGGGGCCCATGTTGGTCCCGCCGAGCACGCCCCCCTGCTGCGGAAGCGGCACCGGGTTGTCGTCCCGCGTGCCGGCCGGCGCGTGGAACCAGTGATTGACCGCCCAATCGTGCCCGGAGGAGGGGTTGATGAACCGCATGTGCGCCCCCAGCAGCGTGGGGGCCATCGAACCGGTCGGGATCACGTAAGGTTCGACGACAAAGCCACGAAACACGAACGCCAGCGCGAACGCGATGATCAGCGAGGTCACCGTCTCCTTGATCCCGACGGGCTGGGGAGCCGAGGGAGAGGCGGGCTGTTGCGGGGGCGTGGTGCCTGAGGTATCGGACATGGGCAACGATATCGGCTCGCCGGGCACTCCGCCCTTACCGACGGGGGGGCACGACCGGACGGGTCGCCCGGCGCACGGCGGCGGCGATCTCGGACGCAATCTTCGAGGCCAGGCGGCGATCTTCTCCCAGATCCTCGAAGTACGCCGGAATCTCACCCCGGCGCTCGAGTTCCGGGTCCACCGTAAAGGTGCTGAGCCCGATTGACTTCGTGCCCGGGCGCCAACCCGGCCTCTGCAGGCGCTCCACCCGCACCGACACCCGCATCGCCACCCTGCCGCGATGCTCGAGCATGTCGGCGGGCATCACCGCGGGTTCGACGGGCACATCGACGATCTCGGCCGGCTCGTCTGGGGTTGAGCCCATCGCAGGCGCCGCCGACCCTTCGGGCAAAAACGAAATCCTGACCCGCCGCTGCTGCTGCGAAGCCAGATCTTCGAGTTCCTGGTCGAAGCCCACCTGCTCGCGGTCCCAGGGTGTCGCGAGCCCCGACGTGGCCTTCGGACGCGTCGTCAGCACCCCGCCGCGCGCGTCGATCCGGTCCAGTTCGAACCGGTAGTCGCCCAGGACCTCCCGAGCGGCGTTGAAGGCCACCTCGTACGTGCCCGCGCCGAGCCGAAACGCGGTCGGGCCGGCGGGCGGCGAAGACCGACACCCGGCCAACATCAGCACAAGGCACAGAACTATCAGAGGCATCGTCCTCATCGCGTCAGCCTAGCACCTCGTCGGCTCGCGTGGAGATCATCTCCCACAGCCGATCGATGTCCGGGGCCTGCGTCAGCGGCGACCCAACCGCGACCCGCAGCACGCACGACGGGCGGCGATCCTCTCCCAGCGGAACGACGGCATGGGTCAGGAAGGCCGCCCCGCCGCGGTTGATCCCGTCCATCACCTGCCTTTGCACCTCGTCGCTGGCACCACGAATCCGGAAGCACACCAGGTTCAGCGTCCGAGGCGTCACCACCTCAAACCGCGCGTCCGCCCGCATATGCTCCTCGAACCTTGACGCCAGCCCGATCGTCCGGCGGATGTGGTCGCGAAGACCCGCCGCCCCGAACGCACGGATCACAAACCACAACTTGAGCGCCCGAAAGCGTCGCCCCAGCGGGATCTGCCAGTCTCGGTAGTCGATCACCGCGCCCGACTCGCTCGCCTGATTCCGCAAGTACGACGGCGTCACCGAGAGCGACTCGATCAGCGGCCGACGATCACGAACAAAGAAGCAGTCACAATCAAAGTTCGTCAGCAGCCACTTGTGCGGGTTGAAGCAGAACGAATCGGCCCGCTCGGCCCCGCGGAGCATGCCGCGATACTCCGGGCAGACCGCGGCGGCCCCGGCGTGGGCTGCGTCGACGTGGACCCAAGGCTTGGGCGCTCCCGTGGGCAACCGCTCGACCTGGTCCGCGATCAGATCGATGCGATCCATGGCTGTCGTGGCGGTCGTGCCGACGTTGGCGCAGACAAAGCAAGGCGTCAGCCCGGCTTCCACATCCTGCCTCATCGCCTCGCCCAAAGCCGCGGGATTCATCGCCAGCTCGCGGTCCACCTCGACGAGGCGAACATGCCGATCGTCGTTGGCGTGGTCGGCGATCCCGGCGATCATGGCCGCCTTGGCGATCGACGAATGGGCCTGGCTGCTCGCGTAGACGACGAACTCCGGGCGGCCGACCACACCCGCCCGCTGCCGATCGCGCCGTGCCCGATCCCGACCCGCCACCATCGCCGACAGCGTCGCCTCGCTCGCGGTCCCCTGGATCACCCCGCCGCCCCACCCGCCGCCCGGCGGCCCGCCGCTGACTTCCGGGCGGCTGTCGAAGCACTCGGGCAAGCCGAGCAGCTCGCGGAGCCAGTCCAGAACGCGGGTCTCAAGCTCCGTGCACGCGGGGCTGGTCAGCCACAGCATCCCCTGCACGCCGAGCCCGGCCGAGACCAGATCGCCCACAATGGCCGGCACCGAGATGTTCGCCGGGAAGTACGCGTAGAACCCCGGGTGCTGCCAGTGCGTGAGCCCCGGCACCACGATCGAGTCCAAGTCCGCGCGGATTTCCTCCCACAGGGACGCCCCGCCGGGCTGCTCGGGGGGGTGCGCCGGGAGCCGACCGAGCACATCCCCGGGCCCGACCTGTGAGAGGACGGGACGTGCCGGAAGAGACCGCCAGTACTCCGAGATCCACCGGCCAAAGTCGGCCAAAAGATCGGACAGATCGTGCGTTCCGCCCGGAGGATAGATCGTCATGGCGATTACTCGGGCAGCTTGTCGAGCTCCGCCTCCACGCGGTCCGTCAGCCGCTTCACCGTCTCCGGGCCGAAATCAAACTTCAGCCCGGCCGCCTCGAACAGCCGGGGCAACGGGCGACTCCCGCCGAGCGACATGGCCTTGAGGTACAGCTCCACCGCCTCGCGGGGCGAGCGCTCCAGCGAGACAAGCCACAACTGCAACGCGCCGAGCTGAGCGATCCCGTACTCGATGTAGTAGAACGGCACGTTGAACAGGTGCAACTGCCGATGCCACAAACTCTCGCGGATCGGTTCAAGCCCCGACCACTCCACGCCCGCTCCGAGCCGCTCGTCCAGATCGAGCCAGCAGCGCGTGCGCTGGTCGCGCGTGTGCTTCGGGTTCGCGTACACCCAGAACTGGAACGCGTCGATCTGGGCGATCCACGGCAGGATCGTGATGGACCTCAGCAATTGCTGCCGACGAGCACGCGCCAGGTCTTCCTCGCTCCGATACACCACGCCCATGTGAGGCATCGTGAGCATTTCCATCGACATGCTCGCGACCTCGCAGAACTCAATCGGCGCTGATCGATACGCCAGCAATGGCTCATGCTTCGCCAGCATGCTGTGGAACGCGTGCCCGGCCTCGTGCAGCATCACCGTCACGTCGTTCGACATGCCCGCCGCGTTCATGAAGATGAACGGCACGCGACGCCGTTCGAGCATCGATTGGTACCCGCCCGGCGCTTTGCCGCGGCGGCTATCCAGATCCAACGACTCGCCGGTCTTGACGCCCTTGGTGTTCGAGCCGTCACCCATCGAGGCGAGCATCTCGCCAAGACGCGGGTCCAGCCGACGCATCACCTCCACGCACTTGCTCTGCAGCTCACGCCCGTTCTCAAAGGGCCTCAGCGGCGGGCGGCCCTTCACGTCCACCGCCAGGTCCCAAGGCCTCAGCTGCGCCAGCGACAGCTTCTCACGCCGCTTCGCGCTCAATCGCCTGACCAGCGGCACCACCGCCTTCTCGCAGGCATCGTGGAACGCCCGGCACTCACGCTCGCCGTAATCGAACCGGTGCTTCTCCTTGAACGCATACGCGGTAAAGTCGCGGAAGCCCGCGTTGATTGCAACCTTGTGCCGCAGGGCGACCATCTGGTCATAGATCCCGTCGATCTCTTCGCGATCGCGCATGCGGCGCTCGGCGACCGCTCGCCACGCCGCCTCTCGCACGCTGCGATCGGTTTCCTCCTGGTATCGGGCCATCTGGGGCAGCGTCCGCTCCTGACCCTGGAACTGCACCGACATCGCCCCCGACACCTGGTCGTACTTCTGCGACAGCAGCGCAAGCTCCGTCTGGATCGGGACGTTCTCGGCCCGGTACAGCTCCGCCTCCACCTTCACGCCACGCGTCAGAACCTCGTACCGATCCCCGGGTCGCGAGGGAAGCCCCAGCTTCTCCGAAAGCTCGGCCTGCCGACGATCAAGCTCGAACGACACGGGCTTGTACTTCGGCGGGATCGTCTCGATGAACGACGCGTACGCCGACTGGGCGCCCGCGTCCTCCGTGTCGCACGTCATATTGATGTACAGGAGGTTGCCCGCCTCGGCGATCGCAGCCTCAAGCTCGCCCCGATCCACAAGCCAATCCTCAAGCTCGCTCTGCGTTCCCACGGGGCGGTCGAGCAGCGCGCGGGCCAGCGGCTCGATCGCTTCCCACCGGGTGCAATCAATCTGGGCCGGCACAAATCGCGTCTGAATGGGCGAAAGCGTCGTCATGGGGCGGTTCCTTTCGTCGACCGCCCATCGTACGTCACATGCTCAGGGGGTCGCCTCGAACCGGCCGTCCGCGGGCTTCTCCGTCGGCGTGCGGATCACGCCCCGATCATCCCGCCGATCGGGCGTGCCAGCTCGGCCGCTCTGCGCGAACAGCCAACCCGACGCCGCCACCAGCAGCACCACGCCCGTCGCCGAGAGCACGCCGGCCGCCTGGCGCGAGGCGAAGGGTGCCACGTCCATCGGGGCCACGTCGCGATCCGGCGCTTCGAGGAACGACGCCTGCACAAGCCGCAGGTAGTAGAACGCCGCGATCGCCGAGTTGACGCCAAGCACGATCACCAGGGGAATCTCTCCCGCCGCGATCCCCGAGGTGAACAGGGGTACCTTGGCGAAGAAGCCGAGCAGGGGCGGGAAGCCCAGCAGCGACAGGGCGCACAGCACCATCACCCATCCGAGCACAGGGTGCGTCTTACACAAACCCTTGAGATCCGCGAAGCGATCGATCTCGATCGGTTCACCGTCCGCCTGGCGACGTTCGAGACACGCCAGCACCGCGAACGCGCCGGCATTCGTCACGCCGTACGCGAGCAGGTAGAACATGACGGCCGAGAGACCGTTCTCCGCGCCCGGGCCCGCGCCCGGGCCCGCGATCAGCCCGACGAGCATGTACCCGGAGTGGGCGATCGACGAGTACGCGAGCATCCGCTTGATCGACGTCTGCCAGATCGCCAGAACGTTCCCGACCGTCATCGTCAGGGCCGCCATGACCCACAGCGTCATGCGGATCTCGGGGGGCAGCGACTGACCCTCGGGCCCGTGCGTCCAGCCCACCGCGGCGGCGAGCAGCGCCATCGCGATGAAGCCCGCCGTCTTGGGCACGAACGCCAGGAATGCGGAGACCTGCGGCGCCGCGCCCTCGTACACGTCCGCCGTGTAGAAGTGCATCGGCACCGCCGCGATCTTGAACCCAAGCCCGATGAACGAGAGCAAAAGCCCGAGCATCGTGATGCTGTTGACGCCCGACCGAGCGATCGATTCCGCGATCACGTTGAGATTCGTCGAGCCGGTCCCGCCGTAGATGAACACGAACCCCATCAGGAAGATGGCCGCGCCCATCGCGCCAAGGAAGAAGTACTTGACCGACGCCTCCTGCGACCTCGCACGGCTCGTCGAGATCGCCACCATGATGTAGCTCGGCAGGCTCGTCAGCTCGAGCGCCAGGAACAGCCACACCAGATCGCTCGCGCTCGCGCACAGCATCAGCCCCGTCAGGCTGAACAAGAAGAACGCGTAGAACTCAGCCCGGTTGGAACGCAGCGGATCGAACTTCTGCACGCCCGCCGCGATCCGGTCCTCGTCCGCACGGTCCACCGTGCCCGCCGCCAGCATCAGCAGCAGCAGGCCCACACCCGCGATCACCACCTTGGCGTACCGCGGCAGGTCCGGCAGCAGCGTCTGCCCACCCGGATGCGTCACCGCGTCCCCGTGCGGGGTCGTCAGCACCGCGAGCACCAGCGCCGCCAGCACCCCGAATCCCGACACCACCGCCGAGAGCTTCCGCGTCGGTCGGCTTGGCGACAGCCCCAGCACCATCACAACGCATGTCGTGACGAACAGGGCGATCTCCGGCCACAAATAGGCCAGACGTTCGATCATCGCTCAACCTCCGACTTATCCGCCTCGCGCACCGCGGGCTCGCTCGTTCCCAGATCCCCCTGAATCGTCGGCGCGGGCTTCCCCGCGCTGTGAACCGTCTGCAACACATGACGAACCGCCGGGTCGATCGCCTCCAACGCCGGCTTGGGATACACCCCAAGCCACACGCAGCACACCGCCAGCGGCATCAGCACCGCCACCTCGCGGAACGACAGGTCCCGCGGCAGCACCCCGTGCGAGCCGTCGTGCGAATCGTGCCCGTGATCTGCGTGGCCATGATCCCCGTGCCCACCCGGAATCTTCAGCGGGCCCCACACCACCTTCCCCACCATCATCAGGATGTACATCGCCGCGATGATCATCCCAAGCCCGGCGATCGCCGCGTAGATCGGCCCGAGGTTCCCGCCGATGCTCGCACCGGGCGTCGCATCCCCGGAGATCGTGCACACGCCGCCCGACCACAACGGCGACGCCTGGAACGTCCCCATCAGACACATGAACTCGCTCACGAAGCCGTTGAGCCCGGGCAGCCCCACCGACGCCATCGCGAAGAAGACCATGAAGCTCGACCACACCGGCATCCGGGCCGCGAGCCCGCCCAGCTCGCGCATGTCGCGCGTGTGGAACCGCTCGTACACCATCCCGATCAGCAAGAACAGCCCGCCCGTCGACAGCCCGTGGTTGATCATGTACAACACCGACCCGCGCAGGCCCGTGTTGTTCAGCGCCACCATTCCCAGAATGCAGAACCCAAGGTGCGCCACCGACGAGTACGCCACCAGCTTCTTCACGTCCTGCTGCACCCAGCAGATCAGACCGCCGTACAGAATCCCCACGATGCAGAGAGTCGCCATCAGCGGCGCGTACTCCGCGAACGCCAGCGGGGCATACGGCATCGCGAACCGCAGCATCCCGTACGTCCCCAGCTTCAGCAGCACGCCCGCCAGCACCACCGACCCGGCCGTCGGAGCCTCCGTGTGCGCCAGCGGCAGCCAGGTGTGCACCGGGAACAAGGGCACCTTCACCGCGAACCCGAGCATCAACGCCAGCAGCACCCAACCCTGCGTCGACGGCTCAAGCCCCGCCGCGGTCTTCTGAAGCGCCGCGACGTCAAACGTCCACTGCCCGGCGTTCGCCGACGCGTGCGACCACGCCACGAACACAAAGCCCGCCAGCGCGACCACCGAACCCACGAACGTGTACAGGAAGAACTTGATCGCCGCCTTGCGACGGTTCGTCGAGCCGTACAGGCTGATCAGGAAGTACATCGGGATCAGCGTGAACTCAAAGCAGATGTAGAACAGCACCAGGTCCTGCGCCGCGAACACGCCCGTCATCGCCGCCTGGAGCACCAGCAGCCACGCGTAGTACGTGCGCTCACGCTCGGTGATCGCCGTGAACGAGCACGCCACGCAGATCGGCCCCAGCAGCAGCGTGAGCAGGATCAGCGCCATCGAGACCCCGTCCGCGCCCAGCGCGAACTTGATCCCCAGCGCGGGAATCCACTCCGCCTCGCTGGTGAGCTGAGGCGTATCGCTCATCGACCACGGAAACATCCACGCCGCCGCCGCGCCGAACACGCACGCCAGCAGCGTCCCCGCCAGTGCGATGTGCTTGGCGTTCTTGGCAGGCAGAAAGGCGACCGCCCCTGCAAAGAGCAGGGGGACCACCATCAGCGCCGCGAGTATCCCGAAACTGTTCATGCGAAAGTCACCAGCAGAACGATCACCAGGAAGAGCGCCAAGCCGCCCGCCATGCCCAACGCATAGCCGTGCAGCACGCCGGACTGCGCCGGACGGATCGACCCGCCCACCGCACGCGGGATGAACCCCGCCAGATCAACCAACCCGTCCACCACCAGCTTGTCGATCAGGTGGAACACATTCGACAACACCCACAGGGGCTTGCGGATGAGCGCGTCGTACAACTCATCCACCAGCCACTTCCGCTGCGCCAGACGCGCCACGCCCCCAACCTTCGTCAGCAAGGCATCCGCACGGCTCGTCGCCGCCGACGTCCGCCCCGCGTAGTGCAGCACAAACGCCACCAGAATCCCCAGCGCCCCCACCACCGCCGACACGTAGTACATCACCTTGTGCGGGTCCCACCCCAGGAACGTCCCGCCATGCCCCGCCTCGCCCGTCCGGTACGCCGAGGGAAGCGCCGCCGCATGACCCTTGGCATGCCCGTCGGCCGCCTCGTGATGAACAAACGGCGACTCGTACGCCGCCGACGAGCTGTGCACCATCCCGCCAACCCAGCCGCCGTGCCCACCGTCCGCGGGCTTGAGGAAGTACGCCCCGGCCGCCGCGATCGTCGCGACCGTCAGAATCGCCAGCACCGTGTTGATCGCCCACCCCGGCGCGTGCGGGTGGAACTCGTGCGAGCCGTGCCCATGGCCGTTCCCATGCCCGTCCGCGTGTCCGTGACCACCGTGGTCGCCCGCGTGCCCATGCCCGTCGCCATGCCCGTGGTCATCGTGCGCGTGGACCTCGTCGCCCGGCTCAAAGTGCTTCGGACCAACAAACACGCGGAAGAAGACGCGGAACGTGTAGTACGCCGTCAGCCCCGCCGTCAGCAGCAGCACCCAGCCGATCCCCGCCATGCCGGGCGTCGTAAACGCCTCGGCCAGGATCATGTCCTTCGAGAAGTACCCCGCCGTAAACGGGAACCCCGCGAGGTTCAAACACCCGACGAACATCGCGATCCCGACGATCCCCCAACCCTTCATGAACGCGACGCCCGACAGCTTCCGCAGATCAAGCTGCCCCGCGAACCCGTGCATCACCGCACCGCACGAGAGGAACAGCATCGCCTTGAAGAACGCGTGCGTGAAGACGTGGAACGCCGCCCCCGTCGACGCCAGCACGCCCAGCCCGGCGAACATGTACCCGAGCTGGCTCACGGTCGAATACGCCATGATCCGCTTGATGTCGAACTGCGCCATCCCGATTGTCGCCGCCAGGAACGCCGTCAGCGTTCCCACCCACGCCACGATCGGCAGCGCCCACTCGCTCAGCAGGAACAGGGGGTATGTCCGCGCGATCAGGTACACCCCCGCCGTCACCATCGTCGCCGCGTGGATCAGCGCCGACACGGGCGTCGGGCCTTCCATCGCGTCGGGCAGCCACACGTACAGCGGCAACTGCGCCGACTTGCCGAACGCCCCCACCATCAGCAGCAGGGGGATCACCTTCACCATCGTCGGGATGTCGCCGTACCGTCCTTCCGACATCGCCGCGAGGTAAGGCTTGGCCTTCTCGAAAATCACCGTGTACTCGATGCTCCCGAAGTGCACGAACGTCAGCATGATCCCAAGGGCGAGCCCAAGGTCGCCGATGCGGTTCATGATGAACGCCTTCTTCGCCGCCGCCACCGCGCTGGGCTTCTTGTAGAAGTACCCGATCAGCAGGTACGAACACAGGCCCACGCCCTCCCAACCCAGATACAGCAGCAGCAGGTTGTCGCCCATCACCAGGCATGCCATGCTGAACACGAACAGGCAGAACGCCACGAAGAACCGGCAATACCCGGTCCCCACGTCGTGGCTCATGTACTCGCTCGCGTAGAGCGCGATGAGCGTTGCCAGCCCGGTGACAAACAGCATCCACAGCAGCGTCAGGTTGTCGATGTAGAACGAGAAGTTCGCCACAAACGACGCCTTCCCGCCTGAGACCGGCGCGTCCGACCAGTGGAACGTGATCCACTCGAACGCGTGCGCGATCTTCACGCCCCCGTCGAACCCGGCGTACGTCGCCGCCACCGCCACAAAGCTCCCCGCCAGACAGCCGACGCTGATCCACGCGGGCAGCTTGCTCTTGACCCGGAAGATCGCGCACAGGGTGCACAGCGCCACGCCCAGCAGCGTCAGCACCGGCACAAGCATCATGAGCCCCGCCCCGTGCGACACCTGCCCGCCCGCCGCCGGGCTCGTCATCGCCGAAAGCATGTCCGCCAGCATCGTCATCTCGACATTCCTCGGGGCGTCGCCGTCCGCCCTGCGATCGATCAGCCCTTGAGTTCCTGCCACGCCTCAGCCGAAAGCGTCTCACGCTTGCGGAACAGCAGCACCACCAGCGCCAGCGCCATCGCCGCTTCCGCCGCCGCCACCGTCACCACGAAAATCACCAGGCTCTGCCCGGTGTAATCAAGCCAGAAACGCCCGAACGCGATCGCCGCGATCCCCGCCGCCAGGAACATCAGTTCCGTGCACAGGAACATCACGATCAGGTTCCGACGCGTCAGAAACCCGATCACCCCGATCACGAACATCGCCGCCGCCACAAACAGGTAGTGCGCCAGCGTCGCCTCGTGCATCGCCACCGGATGACCGGCCTGCGCCAAGAGCCACATCATGCCGCTCCTCCCTCGCCCGGCTCACCCGCCAACCGGTGCGCCTGCTGCTTCTTCAGTTCCTCATCCAACTCGACCTGCTTGCGGCTCAGCACCACCGCACCCAGCATCGCCATCAGCAGCACCACGCCCGCGATCTCGATCGAACCCGGATGATCCCGCAGCAGATTGAACCCCACGCTCTCCACGTTCTTGGGCATGAACCCCGCCGGAATCGCCACCCGCTCCGTGCCGCCGCTCGCCCTCACCACCCCGATCGTGCCCCCGGCCAAGTCAACATCCGCCGCACCATCCTCCGAAACCACCACCTTGTCCCCATCCTTCAGCAACCCCGCCCGGCGAAGCTCCTGCTCCACCCGGCGAGGCATGTCCGCGAGGATCGCCGTCTCACGCTCCACCACGCCAACCGAAAGTGGGTGTTTCGTCAGCCCACTCGTCGCCGAGACGCTGCCGGGCAGTTCCGAGGCACCGCGGAACGCGAACGCCGTAAGGGTCGCCAGCAGCAGGAATCCGACCACCGACGCCGCGATCGGCTCGCGGGCCGAAATGTCGTATTCCTGCTCGCCCTTGTCGGTTTCTTCGCTGGCGCTCTGGCTGGCCAGCATGATCACGAACAGGTAGGTAATCAGGATCGCGCCCGCGTAAACGATGATCAGGGCGAACGCCATAAACTCCGCAGAGAGAACGAGATACAGGCCGGCGGATGCGATGATCGTCAGAATGAAGTAGAGCGCGGCGTACACCGGCTTGGGGTGGGTAATCACCCGTACCGCCGAGCCGAGCGCCACCGCGGCAAAGATATAGAAGTACACATTGGGGCGATGCTCAGGATTCTTGAGCGTCAGCGCCAGCACCACCACGCCCGCCGCGAGCCCCGCGACCGCCGCACCCACGACCTGGGGCGTCAGCCCTCGCCGCGGCAACGCGAGGCACACACCCACCGCGCCCAGAGCGCACATCGCCAGCAAAAGCACCGGATGTATCAGACTTTCCACGGGTACTCGCCACGTTGCGGCCCGAGGCGTCCCTCGGAACCACCGACCTCGAACCCTCGCAAGCCGCATCGGCGGCCCGCGCCCACAGAACGCCCCACGGCACAAACGCCCCGCCCCAACCCCTTCCCAACCCTCACCTCCCCCGACCGCCAAGGCCGAGAGGATAGTTTGGGTGGCTACCCGCTTCAACCGAGCGCACGACCCGGAAGGCGCACCGCCCGGTACGATGGACCCGATGTCCACCGCCGCCGCAATCTCGATCGACCCCAACCGCGCGGTCGGGTGGCGACGTTGGCTCCCCAACGCCATCACGCTCTCGCGCCTGGTCCTTTCCCTCGTCTTCTTCATCCAACTGGCTCTGTGGACCACACCCCAGACCTGGACCGGGGGCCCCAGCGACACGATGCCCACCTGGCGCCTCTGGCTCGCCGCCGCATGCTTCGGGCTCGCCGCCCTCACCGACGCGCTCGACGGCTACCTCGCCCGCCGATGGGGCGCCATCACCCGATTCGGGCGCATCATGGATCCCTTCGCCGACAAAATCCTCGTCATCGGCGCCTTTGTCATGCTCGCCGGCCCCCAGTTCGCTCTCGTCCGACCCGACGGCGCCTCTCTACAGCTCAGCGGCATCGAGCCCTGGATGGTCGTTGTGATGCTCGGGCGGGAGTTGCTCGTCACCTCCATCCGTGCCGTGCTCGAGGCCGAGGGACAGGACTTCTCCGCCAACTTCACCGGCAAACTCAAAATGGTCCTCCAGTCGCTGGTCATCCCCCTCGTCATCGTCGTGCCCGCACTCACCGACTGCGCCCCCGGCTCTGCGGGCAGACACCTCATCGACTGGGCCGTCTGGATTACCGTCGCCGCCACCCTCGCCAGCGGACTCCCCTACCTCATCCGCGGCAGCACCGCGTTCCGACACTAACCCATGCACCACGAACTCCGCTGGATCACCGTGCTCGGCCTCGGCCACAAGCGCCCCGCCCCGGGCACTTGGGGATCACTCCCCCCCGTTCTCCTCATCTGCATCCTCACCCTCTCGGGCCTGGGCCCCCACGCCCACCCCCGGCTCTGCACCCTCCTGCTCGCCGTCAACTTCCTCTGGGCCTGCACGGGGTGCATCCTCCAGGGTGATCAGGCCGAGGCCCGCTGGCGAAAGGACCCCAGCCAGGCCGTCGCCGACGAGACCGCCGGCCAGTGCATCCCTCTGCTGATCATCCCACTTCTGCCAGCGTGCGCACACCCCTGGTGGCTCATCGGCGGCGCGTTCCTGCTTTTCCGACTCGCCGACATCGCCAAGCCACCACCCGCGCGAGGGTTGCAGAGACTCCCCGCGGGGTGGGGCATCCTGATCGATGATCTGATTGCCGGCGTCTACGCCGCCGCCGCCCTGGCTCTCCTCGCATTCTTGTGAGGATTCGACCCGAGACTCGGGTCGCACGCGCACGAACCGTGATCCTGTCGCTCTCTCCTGCGGTGTAGAACCACGGCGGTCACCGCCACTCCCTCCTCGTGGCCCATAGGGCGGCCGGGCCAGGTCGTTGCTTTGCCTCTCCTCGGGTAACGACGGGCCCGGCGCTCTCTTTCTGCGCCCCCCACCCGCCCACACCGCCCAACTCGGTTACAGCTTCCGGTCCAGCAGCCTGTACTGCACGGCCTCGGACACATGCTCGACATCCAGCCCCTCGGCGCCCGCCAAGTCCGCGATGGTGCGCGCCACGCGACGGATCTTGTCGTACGCCCGCGCCGACAACCCCAATTCGGTCAGCGCTTGTCCCAGCAGTGTTCTCGCCGCGTCGCTCATCGGCGCCCACTGATCGAGCTGTTTCCCGCTGAGCCTTGAGTTGGGCGTGGTCGCACCCTGCCTGGACATCTGCGCGGTCCGGCAGCGCAGGACGTCCTCGCGGATGACCGCCGTCGAACTTCCTCGCGGAGCGCTCGACAGCTCCTTGAACGGCACCGCCGGGGCCTCGACGTGCACGTCGATCCGGTCCAGCAGCGGCCCGGAGAGCTTGGACAGATATCGCTCCATCGCCCGGCGCCCGACTTCCCCGGCCTCGAGATGCCCTTTGGGCGTGGGGTTCATCGCGGCGACGAGCATGAAGTTCGCCGGAAAGCGCACGGACGTATGGCTTCGGGCGATGGTGACCTCATGATCTTCCATCGGCTGGCGCAGTGTCTCCAGCACGTCGCGGGGGAATTCGGGGAGTTCATCGAGGAAGAGCACGCCCCGGTGCGCGAGGCTGATCTCGCCGGGCCTGGGCACCTGCCCGCCGCCGACCACGGCGGGCGGACTGGCGGTGTGATGCGGCGAGCGGACAGGCCGACTGGAAATCAGGCCCACTCCGGGCGGGAGCAACCCGGCGGCGGAGTAGATCCGAGTGATCTCGATGGCTTCCTCGGGTGTCAGCGGGGGCAGCACGCCGGGCAAGGCCTTGGCCATCATGGTCTTGCCGGTTCCCGCGGGGCCCAGCATGAGAATGTTGTGCGAGCCGGCGGCCGCGATGGTGATGGCACGCTTGACGCCCTCTTGTCCGCGGATCTCGGCGAAGTCGATGGGGGCTGGGGTGGTGCGGAGCAGCGACTCGACGTCGGTGGCGGGGAAGGGCGCGGCGTCGAGCCGCCCGGACAGGAGGCCGACGACTTCCGTGAGCGTGCGCACGCCGTAGACACTCAGGCCCGACACCACGGCGGCCTCGGGCGCGTTCTCGCTGGGGAGGACGATGCCCGCGGCGCCGCGCTGGCGAGCCATGGAGGCAAGGGCGATGGCGCCCTTGATGGGGCGAAGCCTGCCGTCGAGCGCGACCTCGCCCGCAAAGACCAGACGCCGATGATCGAGCCCGGGCGGATCGGGGCTGGCCAGTGAGCCCCGGCGTGGGAGGGCGGAGGGGATGATGCCCTGCACGATGAGGAGCCCGACGGCGATGGGCAGGTCGTAGACGGGGCCTTCCTTGCGCACGTCGGCGGGGGCAAGGTTGATCAGCACCCGTCCGCGAGGCCAGGCGTAACCGGTGTTCGAGAGGGCGGCCGCGACGCGCTCCAGCGATTCCTTGACGGCGGCATCGGGCAGACCGACCACAGTGCCCGGCTTGTTCTCGGAGGCGTCGTCGTAATCGACTTCGACCTCGCAGGGCAGGGCCTCGATCCCATGGAGCAAGTAGGATTGGACGCGGGCAAGCATGGCCGGGAAAGAGCATACCGAACACAGCGCGATCACGCGTGGGAGCAATGATGGCATCGACGTTCACGAGCACGATTCCCACGACGGGCCAACCCGGGCCGACGTTTAGGGCCGCCGATCGGGGGGAGGTGGATCGGGCGTGCCGCGCCGCGGGTGAGGCGTTCCGGGCGGGCGTGGGCCGATCGGCGCGGACGGATCTTCTGGAACGAACGGCGGAAGGGCTTGCGGCGCTTGGAGATCGGCTCCTCGAACAGGCCTCGGCCGAGACGGGGCTGCCGGCATCTCCGCGGCTGGCGGGCGAGCGCGACCGGACGGTGAACCAGCTCCGGATGTTCGCGGGGCTGGTTCGGGAGGGTTCGTGGGTTGAAGCGATTCTGGAGTCGAGCCTGCCGACGCGGGCGCCCCTGCCCAAGCCCGATCTTCGGCGGATGCTCGTTCCGCTGGGCCCCGTCGCGGTCTACGGCGCGAGCAACTTCCCGCTCGCGTACAGCGTGGCGGGAGGGGATACCGCCTCGGCGCTCGCGGCGGGATGCCCGGTGGTCGTCAAGGGGCATCCTTCGCACCCGGGCACGGGCGCGATGGTCGCCGAGGTGGTTCGCGGCGCGGTCTCGGCATGCGGGCTGCCCGAGGGAACGTTCTCGTACCTCCCGGCGGGTGGTGATCGAGATCTGGCGATCGCGAGAGAACTGGTCACGCACCCGTCGATCAAGGCCGCGGGCTTCACCGGCTCGCCCTCGGGGGGCATGGCACTGGCAAGGCTTGGCGCGGAACGTCCCGATCCGATCCCCGTGTACGCCGAGATGGGGAGTGTGAACCCGGTGGTCGCCCTGGCCTCGGCGGGCGAGGCGGGAGCGGTCGCCGAGAAGCTCGCGGCGAGCGCGGTGGCCTCCGGGGGGCAGATGTGCACGTGCCCGGGGCTGGTTTTCGCGGTCCGTGGCGCATGGTTCGAATCGCTGGCGTCGGCGATGGCCAAGGCGATCGGGGCGGTCTCACCGGTCGTGATGCTCAATCCGAGGGTGCGCGGGTCGTTCACGGAGAAGCTGGCCGCGAACGCCTCGGCCGCGAACGTCAGGCTGCTCGCGGGAGAGACGGGACAGAAGCCCGCCGAGGGTCCGCTGGTCGCCCGTCCCGCGCTGATGCGGGTCGCGTCGGCGTCGTTCCGAAGCAACGCGTCGCTGGCGGAAGAGTGCTTCGGGCCCGCGCTGATGCTCGTCGAATGCGACGACGTCGAGGACGTGCTCGCGTCGCTGGCGTGCATCGAAGGAAGCCTGACGGGGACGCTGTGGTGCGGCGGTACGGATCCCGATGCGCGGCGGGTGATGACGTCGCTGGTTGCTCGGTGCGGGCGCGTGGTGGTGAACGGCGTGCCCACGGGAGTCGAGGTGTGTGCGCCGATGGTGCACGGAGGGCCTTTCCCCGCGTGCAATCGGCCCGAGAGCACCGCGGTGGGCCCGCTGGCGATCCGGCGGTGGTGCAGGCCAGTCTGCTTCCAGAACACGCCGGAGGATCTGCTGCCCGAGGAACTCCGAAGCGACAACCCGCTGGGGATCGAGCGACTGGTGGACGGGCAGCGGCGGCGCTAAGGGCGGGCAAGACGGAGGATCGGCTCGCAGAGTGAGCCCGCGGGGAGCACCCGGCGGGTCAGTTCGTCGATCGCACCGAGCTGACCCGGCCACATGAACCTCGACGGGACCTCGGGAAGGGGCACCCAGCGGTGCTCGGTGTGCTCGTGATTGAGCGTGGGCGACCAACTTGGAGCAACCTCGACGGCGAATCTCGGACTGAGAAAGATCGCGTCGGCGCGGACGACAAAGAACGGGTGCACTTCTTCGAGCGCCCACGCGCCACAGATCATGGGAGACTGCGCGTCGAGCCCGGTCTCTTCGCGCAGTTCGCGCCAGAAGGCGGCGAAGGTGGTTTCGCCGGGCTCGATGTGCCCCATGACGGGCTGCCAGGTGCTGGCGAGGGGTTCTTCTCGGCGGAGGAGTTGGAGGAATTGCAGGTCGGGGTGTCGGCGGAAGAGGTAGATGTCGATCACGTCGGTGCGAAGAGGTGGCCCGCTCATGCGATGGACTCCGGCGAAGCGAGCCCGAGCGCACGCAGGGGCGAAGCCTTCACGAGCGTTTCCTGCCATTCTCCCTCGGGTGTGCTGTCGGCGACGATCCCCGCGCCGACGCGGTACGAGGCGTTGGCGATGTTGAAATCATGGCGGCCCGATCCCGGGAGCCCTTCGAGCGTGAGGGTGCGGATGCCCATGGAAAACGCGGCGTTGCCGTTGTCGGAGACGTAGCCCAGCGCTCCGCAGTACGGGCCTCGGTTCGCGTGCTCGAGCTCGGCGATGATCTGCATGGCGCGGACTTTGGGCGCACCGGTGATGCTTCCCCCGGGAAACAGCGCGTGTACAACGTCGGGAAGCGTGAGCCCTTCGCGCAGGCGGGCCGAGACGCTCGACACGCCCTGCACAAGCCCGCCGTGGGGTTCGAGCTGGCGCGGGTCTTCGACGCGGACGCTGCCGAAGGCTGCCACGCGGCCCAGATCGTTCCGCATGAGGTCGGTGATCATGGCGAGTTCGGCGTGTTCCTTGGGGCTGTCGCGGAGTTCCTCGGCGCGTGCCGCCGATCGCGTGCCCTTCATCGGACGGGTCACCAGGCGACGCGAGGCGGCATCAAAGGTGAAGAAGAGCTCGGGGCTCGCCGAGACGATCGCGCGGCGGAGCGGGGCGTCTTCGAGCGGGATCAGCGCGGCGTACCACGGATCGGCCGCGATCACCAGCCGGAGCAGTGCGCCGATCGTCGTGCCCTCGAAGACGGCACGGAGTTCGTGGGCGAGATTGACCTGATAGATGTCCCCCGCACGGATGTACTCGATCGCGCGGGCCACGCTCTCGATGTACGCGGCGCGGCCCGTTGTCGAGGACCAGGGCCCGGCGCGCACGGTCGCGGTGTCGTGGTGCTGGGAGGTCTGGGGCGGAAACCCCTCGGCCGTCCCCACCGCGTGCCAGCGACGGAGGATCTTGTCGTAGCACCAGGCGCCGTCGACGCGATGAAAGGCCGCCATCGGCCAGGGCCGAGCGGCCGCCGGAATGACCCCCGCCGAGGGCTCGAGCGCGTGCCCGTACTCGTACGAGAACGCCCCGATCCAACCACCCACAAATGGTGGGCATTCATCGGATGTCGAGTCCGAATCAGCCTTGGGCTCGCGCCAGAGGTCGAGCAGTCGTTGGACCGATACGGCCTCGCGCGCCAAGATGGACTCGGATGGTTCGGCAAGGATCGCCCACCTGGACCAGGGGCTGGCACGGCCGAGGCCCCAGGCGACCATCGCGCGGTCGGCGGGCCATCGCAAGGCGACCTGTTCAGGCGGATCGCTCAGGGAGACGAGGGTGTGCGCGGCGTCGGGCACGGGTGATGGTACGTCTGGCCCGTAAGGGATGGGTCAAGGTGATGAGTTGACGGCGTTTGCAACGTTTGCAGTGTCGTCTGGGGCAAGGGTGAGACCTAGACTCATGGCTTGTTGGCGAGGTCGAGAAAGACCGAACGCCACACGAACACGCACGTCTTGATCTGGTTGGGACCGCCGGGTAGGCGGGGTCGACGGATCGAGGGTCCGCACGGGGAAGCCGAGCGGGACGCAAGCAGCAAAGGGTGAAGAGATGCCGGCGAACACCGCGACGTCGAAGAAGAGCGCCGCCCCAGTGGTGAAGGTGGTGAAGAAGACGGTGAAGAAGGTGACTGGGGAGTCTGGAGGGGCGAACGGCGCTCAGCCGACGATGCGGAGCAAGCCCGGGAAGATGGTGTACTACTTCGGCAAGACGAAGGCCGAGGGCAAGCCGGAGATGAAGCTTCTGCTGGGCGGGAAGGGCGCGAATCTGGCGGACATGGTGTCGATCGGGTTGCCGGTGCCGCCCGGGTTCACGATCACGACGGACACGTGCGCGGCGTACTACCGCAACGGGCAGCGTCTGCCGCACGGCTTGATGAACGAGGTTCACAAGAACATCGCGATGCTGGAGAAGGAGACGGGGAAGAAGTTCGGCTCCACGGAGAATCCGCTGCTGGTGTCGGTGCGGTCGGGTGCGGCGGTGAGCATGCCCGGAATGATGGACACGATCCTGAACCTTGGGCTGACGGACGCGGCGGTCGAAGGCCTGGCGTCTTCGACGGGGAACAAGCGGTTCGCGTACGACGCGTATCGCCGGCTGATCAACATGTTCGGTGACGTGGTGATGGGGTGTGATCACCATCACTTCGAGCACGCGTTCGACTCGATCAAGAAGAAGTACAAGGCGTCGATCGACACCGAGGTTCCCGAGGCGGGGATCGTGGAGCTGTGCGAGGAGTACAAGAAGGTCTACCGGCGGTATGTCGGGGAGGACTTCCCGCAGAACCCGTTCAAGCAGCTCGAGCTGGCGATCGAGGCGGTGTTCAAGTCGTGGAACGGCGAGCGCTCTCTGGTGTACCGGCGTCTGCAGGGGATCACGGGGCTTGCCGGGACGGCGGTGAACATCCAGTGCATGGTGTTCGGAAACATGGGCGACGACTCGGGCACGGGCGTGGCGTTCACGCGGAACCCGGCGACGGGCGAGAACGAGTTCTACGGGGAGTTCCTGATCAACGCGCAGGGCGAGGACGTGGTGGCGGGCATCCGCACGCCGCAGCCCGTGGACCAGATGCCCAAGTGGAACAAGCGAGTGTACCAGCAGCTCCTTGAGATCAAGGGGAAGCTGGAGAAGCACTACCGCGAGATGCAGGACATCGAGTTCACGATCGAGCGCGGGACGCTGTTCATGCTGCAGACGCGCACGGGCAAGCGGACGGGCGCGGCGGCGGTGAAGATCGCGTGCGACATGGTGAAGGAGAAGCTGGTCGACGAGAAGAAGGCGCTGGTGCGGATCCCCGCCGGGGACCTGACACAGCTGCTGCTGCCGAGCTTTGACCAGACGAAGAAGAAGGTGCTGGCGGCGCACGGCGACCGGCTGACGGAAGGTCTGCCGGCGTCTCCGGGCGCGGCGGTCGGGAAGCTGGCGTTTACGGCGGAGGACGCGGTGCGTCGCGGGAAGGCCGGCGAAGCGGTGATCCTGGTGCGCAAGGAGACGAGCCCCGAGGACGTCGAAGGCATGCACACCTCGGCGGGCATCCTGACGAGCACGGGCGGCATGACGAGCCACGCGGCGGTGGTCGCCCGCGGATGGGGCAAGTGCTGCGTCGTGGGCGCGGGCGAGATTCTGATCGACGCGGCGAAGGGAACGATGACCGTGAAGGGTCGGACGTTTACCTCGCGCGACACGATCTCGATCGATGGCTCGACGGGCGAGGTGTACGCGGGCTCGATCCCGACGGTTGAGCCGAAGCTGTCGAGTGACTTCGCGACGGTGATGCGCTGGGCGGACAAGTACCGGACGCTGGCGATCCGGACGAACGCGGACACCCCGGCGGACGCGCAGCGTGCCCGGGACTTCGGGGCCGAGGGCATCGGCCTGACGCGCACGGAGCACATGTTCTTCGAGGGCGACCGCATCAAGGCGATGCGTGAGATGATCCTGTCTGAGACGAAGGAAGCCCGTGTGAAGGCGCTCGAGAAGCTGCTGCCTTATCAGCGCGAGGACTTCGTGGGGATCTTCAAGGCGATGAAGGGCCTGCCGGTGACGATCCGCCTGATCGACCCCCCGCTGCACGAGTTCGTGCCCCATGACGAGAAGCAGCAGGCGGAGCTGGCGAAGACGATGGGCGTGAGCCTTGAAAAGGTCAAGCAGCGTGTGAGCATGCTGCACGAGGCGAACCCGATGCTCGGGCACCGCGGCTGCCGGCTGTGCATCACGTATCCCGAGATCCTGGAGATGCAGGTTCGGGCGATCGTGGAGGCGACGATCGAGTGCCTGCGGAGCAACATCCGTGCGATGCCCGAGATCATGATCCCGCTGGTGGGGACGAAGAAGGAGCTGTCGTTCCTTCGCGAGCTGACGGAGCAGACGATCGCGAAGGTCAAGGCGGACGAGGACTACAAGCCGCGTCTGGACATCAAGATCGGGACGATGATCGAGGTTCCGCGGGCGGCGCTGACGGCGTCGGAGATCGCGCAGAACGCCGACTTCTTCTCGTTCGGCACCAACGACCTGACGCAGATGACCTTCGGGTTCAGCCGCGACGACATCAACGGGTTCCTGCCGGATTACCTCGGGAAGGACATCCTCCCCGTGGACCCGTTCCAGTCGATCGACCAGACGGGCGTTGGCCAGCTCGTCGAGATGGCGACGACCAACGGGCGGAAGGTCAAGGGCGACCTCAAGGTCGGCGTGTGCGGCGAGCACGGCGGCGACCCCAAGAGCGTCCACTTCTTCCACAAGGCCGGGCTCGACTACGTGTCGTGCTCGCCCTTCCGCGTGCCGATCGCCCGACTGGCGGCGGCGCAGGCGGCGATCCTGGCCGAAGGTCGCTAAGCCCTCTTCCGACCTGAAGAGTGAGTCTTTCCGCGGGCCCGTTGAGTCGATCAACGGGCCCGCGGTTCATTTCGGGATGGCGACGTTGTGGACGGATCACGCGGTTACAGCGGCTCAAACACGGGCGGGCCCGGCGGAGGGTCGGAGAGCATGCCCGCGGCGATGGGGGGCGCGAAGGGGCGGCTCAGGCGGTCGAAGGACTGCGAGGAGAGATGAACCGTGCCCCAACGAAGGCTTCGGACACGCATCGCGGAGCGGTAGTCTTCGAGCGTGATGGCGCGAAGGGCGTACCACTTGCCGCGATGCTCGAAGGTCTCTTCGAAGAGGGCGTCCGGGGGTTGGTCGTCGCACCAGTACACGAACAGGAAGGTGGGCGTGAAGTCCGGGCCGAAAAGCCGGCCCCAGGCGGCCATGGAGTGGATGTCTTCAAGGGTGACCCACGATTCGAGTCGGCCTCGGCGGTTGGCGGCGGCGAGGCTGCGGCGTGGGATGCGGCGGCCTTTGACCTCGACGAGCAGGTTGGACCCTTGGCCGTAGATCACGAAGTCGAAGCTCTTCAGGGCGGCGTCGTGGTCCTGATCGGCCTGAGGCGGAGTCACGCGGACTTTGAGCCCCTGCCCTTCGGGGATGAGGGCCTTGCGGGCCTCGTCGACGGCGACATAGGGCACACGGCGAGCCCGGAGATACCACTCAAAGGCGTGCTCGTAGTGATGGCGTCGCTGGGCCATGGGGAGATCATAACAGAGTCCGAATAAAGGGAAAGGCAGATCGCGGTCGGGACGGCGTGAAGGAGGATGGCCCATCGCGTGAACGCGCAACGTGGGCTTCTGGGGTGCCGGTAAGTCTGCGGAAGGTGAGGAATCGTGGGGAGAGTGTGAGGGTTGGATTGACTCAACCGGAAGTGCATGTACCTTAGAGAAGGAACCGGTGGCACGAAATGTGTCGTAGATCCGAGAGCCTCAAGCCCGAGCGGCGGTGATCGTGCGCGCGGGAAGGCGGGAGCGGGCGCACCGCGAGACTCCCTTAACAGGGGGTTGAGCGGGTGTGTTTGTTGTGAGAGAACGTTCAGACCGCGTGGAGAGCGAAGATGCAGAAATCGAAACTGGGTGTGATGAGCATGGGTGCGGCGGGCGTGGTGGGCCTGCTGGCCACAGCGGGCAGCGCGCTGGCGCAGTGCGACGGTACGTGGACCGGCGTGGGCGTTCCCGGGATCAGCAACACGGGCAGCGGGTGGCTGACGGCGTGGGACCCGGACGGTGCGGGGCCGACGCCTGAGCTTTTGTACGCCTCGGGGCGGTACAAGCTTGCGAACACGACGATCGTGAACAGCCTGGCGTCGTGGGAGCCTCTGTTCAACGGCCAGAACCCCTTTGGGATCTGGCGGAACGTGAGCGGGGGCGTGACGACCAACGCCGGCGGTTTCGGTGCGGCGTGGACGACCCGGGCAGTCGGGACGGAGATGATCGTGGGCGGGGAGTTCGCCCGCGCGGGCGGGGTGGCGGCGGCGAACATCGCGAAGCTCGATGGGCTGACGGGGGCGTGGACGCCTTACCACACGGGGACGAACGGCCCGGTGTTCTCGACAGCGATCTTCAACGGTCAGTTGTTCATCTCGGGGTTCTTCCGGCAGGCCTCGGGCCGGACGTGCGACAGCGTGGCGCGGTGGGACGGCGCGAGCTGGCGTCCGGTGGGCCCTGGGTTCCAGGAGCCGGACCCGATGACGGGCGACCCGGTGACGAGCGTGGTCTACGCGCTCGCGGTGTACAACAACACGCTGTACGCGGGCGGACGGTTCGTCTGGTCGGGCGTCGACATGGAGGGCGAGCCGATTGACTGTGAGCATTGGGCGCGGTGGAACGCGCAGGCGGGCGTGTGGCAGTCGATTCTGGGCGGCCAGCCGCTGACGGCGCCGTTCCCGTACACCCCGGCGGTGTACACGCTGTTTGTGTACGGCAATCAGCTGTACGGCGGCGGCGTGTGGGACAACGTCGGCGCGAGCTTTGCTCGGACGACGGGCGGCATTCCGGCGGGCGTGAACGGCGGCGTGTTCAAGCCCTTCGACACCTCGCAGGTGTACGCGATGGCTCAGGTCGGCACGGAGCTGATCGTGGGCGGCGACTTCTCGGTGGCGGGCGTGTCTCTGCCCGCCACGTGCCGGAACATCGTGCGCTGGAACGGGACGCGGTACTTCGGGACGGCGGGGGACGGGATCCTCGGCCCGGTGACGGGCCTGGCGAGCTTCCGCGGGCAGGTGGCGGCGATGGGCAACCTGGGCGTCGTGCCCGTCACGAACGGCGCACGCATGAAGGGGATTTCCTGGTTCGACGGCGCGGCGTGGCGCCGGATGGGCAAGGGCTTTGACAACCCCGTGAGCGCGATGGAGGTCTATAACGGGCAGCTCATCGCGGCGGGGAACTTCGGCCGAACGGACGACATCGTTCAGGCGACGGGCGTGGCGAGCTTCAACGGCTCGACGTGGGCGCCTGTGGGCGCCGGGCTGCAGTTGCTCGGCGGATCGCTGTCGCTGCCGGCGGTGTACGACCTGGCGCCGCACGACAACACGCTGGTCGCGGTCGGCGAGTTCAACTTCTCGGGCGGGACGTCGCTCGGGAACATCGCGGCCTGGAACGGCGCGTCGTGGCAGCCCCGCGGATTCGTGGACGGGCCGGTGTTCGCCGCGACGAGCTACCGCGGCCGGCTGTACATCGGCGGCGACCTCATCAACTACGGCAACGTCGCTCAGTACGACGGCTTTGGCAACTACGACGCGGTGACGTTCGGAGTGGACAACGCCGTGCTCTCGCTGGGGACGCTCGGGAATGACCTGCTGGCGGCGGGCGCGTTCACGCTCGCGGGCGGGATTCAGACGGGCCCGATCGCCCGCTGGAACTACGACACCGAGCGTTGGTCGGCGATCAGCGCGACGCAGACGACGTGGCAGCCTCCGCCGGGCAACCCCCCGCCCCCGGCCGTTGTGTACACGACGGCGGTGATCGACGGCGTGCTGTACGCGGGCGGCGACTTCACGAACATTCAGAACGCCAATCCGGCGATCGCGAAGTTCGCACGGCTCAACTCCAACACGGGCCGCTGGGAGCGTCTGGGCAACGGGCCCGGGTTTGACGTGTACTCGATCAAGAGCATCGCCGGTCGGATCGTCGTCGGTGGCGCGGGCGGGCAGAACCTGGCCGCGTGGGACGGGACGGCCTGGCGCAACGTGAACAACGGGACGGACGGGCCTGTGTTTGCTCTGGAGGCCTTCCAGAACAAGCTGTTCGCGGGCGGGAACTTCCTGCTGGCGGGCGGGCTGCCTTCCTCGTACTTCTCTTCGTACACGCCCACGTTCCCCGTGGCGATCACGCAGCAGCCCGTGGACGTCGCGACGTGCCCGGGCGGGAGCATCTCGCTGTCGGTGGGCGTGACGGGCACGGGCCCGATCACGTACCGCTGGTTCCGCAACAACGTCGAAGTGCCCAACACGAACGTGAACCCGCTGGTCTTCAACCCGGTCGCGCCGGGGCAGGCGGGGCAGTGGCGGGTGCTTATCTCCAACGGCTGCTCGTCGGTGACGAGCAACACCGTGACGGTGACGCTGTGCCCGGCCGACTTCAACTGCGACGGCTTCCTGGACTTCTTTGACTACGCCGATTACATCGACGCCTTTGACGCGGGCAATCCACGGGCCGACTTCGACGGCGACGGCTTCATCGACTTCTTCGACTTCGCGGGCTTCTCCGACGCCTTCGAAACGGGCTGCTGAAGCAATACAAGTGTGAATCATGACCAAGGGCCGTCCGTCGAGGGCGGCCCTTGTTTATTGGCGGGGTTTCGTGGCGGGCCCGTCCTGGCGAAGGCGATCGAGCACGATGGGGATCGCCAGGGGCGTTGCGTCGGATCCGGGCACGAGCGTGCGCAGCATGCCGCGATGGGACGCGTTGAGCTCGACCGTGTCGGGAATGTGGAAGGCCTTGGCGGAGTCGACGGAGACCACGCCATCGCCCAGCATGTCGTTGGCAGGAACGATGAGCGTGGAGACGGGCCCGAGCGAGCCGCTGGAGGTGAAGACACGCCCGACAATGGCGGTGTGAGCAAGGCCGGATGGCCGCGGCCGCTCGGCAAGCTCGCGGAGGTAGGCCGAGCCGGGGAGAAGATCGGTGCCGGCGGCTCCCTTGATCTCCGTGGGGAGCGTGTCGCCCTGTTCGTCGTTGCGGTGGTGCACGAAGCGGGAGGCCTGCTCACGCCACTCGGCAATCCATCGATGCCGAGCCCACGCGGAGCCGGCGTACGGCGTGCCGAGGGTGATCAATCTCGCCACGCGAAGGGGCCGAAGGCCGGGGGCGAAGTCCGGGCGTGTGACCGCGTCGTAGCTGATGAGCCCGCCCATGGAGTGACCGATGAGATCCACTTCGGCCACGCCCCTCGCTGCGAGCTCCCGCAGCGCGATGCCGAGCATGGCGGCGGAGCGAGCGATCGGCTGATCGTTGGGGTACTCAAAGCGTGCGACGACGAATCCTGCATCGGCGAGCGCGGGAGCGAGCTGGTCCCAGATGCCGCCGGGTTCATCGAGCCCATGAACGAGCAGTACCACGCGTCGAGTTGTCGTTGGCGGATTGCGTTGCCAGACGAAGCCGGCGACGGGATCGGGGTCCGAGGGCTGCCGTGGATCGCGAGCATCGGCGTCCGGACGCAGGAAGAACACGCCCACGCCGCGCCCCTCGACGACGTCGGGCAATCGCGGCACATCGGGCTCGGTGTGGAGCTGGATGTTCGGAGTGGGCTTGAGATTGGCGGTGAGGTAGATGACGAAAGAGAGAGCCGCGAGCCCGGCGGTGGCGGCGGCTGCCTGCGCGAGCGCACGCTTCGCACCATGCCTGCGGGGTGCGGGAGAAAGAGGTTGCCGAGGATTCATGTGATGTTCAGGGACGCTGCTGGGGCTGCGTCTTGGCCGAGCCGGGCCCGGTGGTGATAAGCAGTTCGAGGAGCTGATTCTCGAGCGAGTCCTGCGCACGGCGGGCATTGAGCAGCGACTCGCGGAGTGACTCGACCATCGCGCGGATCTGATCGGGATCAACCTGACGATCGGTCGCGGTGACCGATTCGAGGCTCTCGGCCATCGAGCGGAGGTCGCCGACCGCCTGGGCGTACGCGCGGGCGGAGTCGTAGACGAGCTGCTCACGCAGCTCCTTGGTGGTGGGGCGCTGCAGAATGCGCCAGGGCTGCGCGACGATCTCGTCGATCCCGAGTCGAAGGCTATCCGCGGCCTGCCTGCCGCTGACGAGCGTGCGCCGAACATTGGGGAGCTCGGCGGCGAGCGTCGAGGTGATCTTCCGGGCGTCCTGACTGACGGCCCGGAGGTCTTCGGCGATCTCGGGGGCCTTTCTCGCCGTTTCGAGAACGAATCCCAGCGTGTCGCCGGCGAGCCCCGACGCGAGCTGATCGACCGCGCGGAACGTGCTGTCGATGTGTTCCTGGTTGCGGTCGAGCGTGGCCTGGACCGTATCAACGACCTTCGTGGCACGGTCGATGCCGCCTTCAACCTTGGTGAGAATCGGATCAAGCCGCTCAGCGCCGGTGGTGATCGTCGCGAGAATGTCCTCGAGGTTCTTCGACCAGACGGGGAGCCGGGTCGCGAAATCATCGATGGCGTCGGCGGCGGTGTTGATGGCTGTGCCGATGCGCTCGGAATTGCCCGAAACGAGCTTCTTGGTGTCCGCGACGGCGGAGCTGGCGTCGGTCAGGATCTGCTGAACTTGCCTGACCTGCTCGGGTCCGAACCCGGCCTGCGCAAGGAAGGCGGGGGGCGCGAGCGAGCCGGCGAGAACATCGCCGTCGTCAACCTGAGGGCCGGCGCCGATGGTCGTGGCAAGCGTGGCGGGGTCCCCCGCGCTGGTGATGTTTAGGGTGCTGATCGTGCCGAGCAGGGGCTTGTCGATCGTGATCGAGGCGTTGTCGAAGAGGACGAGATCGGATCGCATCTGGACGACCACGAGGATGCTGGAAGGAACTTGCCCGTCGCGATACTCAAAGTCGATGGACTGAACGCGGCCGACCTGCTGGCCTCCGAGCTGGACCGCGGAACCGGCCTTGAGCCCGGCGGTGCCGTCGGACAGGGAAAAACGAACAGTGAAGGTCTTGTTCCAGCCGAGCGGAGCACCCCCGGCGAACACGAAGCTGAGTGTCACTGTTCCCGCGAGCCCGGTGAGAAGAAAGAGGCCCGCGAGCCAGTTGTACTTGTGGTTCACCCAGGAGGACATGCGGGGAAGGATATCGCCGCGGGGCTAGTGAAGCAGCACGGCCAGGGCGATGTTCAAAACGTTAAAGGCTGCGTGCATGACCACGACAGGGGCGGCACGTCCCGTGCGTGCGTACACCACCCCCAACGACACACCGAGAACCAGCAAGGGGGGGACGGCGTGCCACGGGACGGTCTGGCCGGCGGTGTGGACTAGAGCGAACAAGCCGGCCGAAACCAGCACCGCGACCCAGTGCATGCCCGTGGCTCTGGCAATGGAGCCCTGCAGACAGACACGGAAAATGACCTCTTCGACCAGCGGTGCGCCCAACACGGCACAGGCCATCAGGACGATCGCCCAGACGTCGGCGGGATTGTCGACGATGGACTCCAAGGTCTTGTGGGCGATAGGGTCGGGCGGGGCCCCCTCGACCATGGTTGCGAGGGTGTTGGAAAGCCACGATGCCGCGGCGATCACCGGGTAGGTGATGACCAGGGCGAGAAATCCGAGCCAGGGATCGCGTGGCGTCAGGTCTTTGCGGAGCGTGCCGCCGCCCATGAGCATCAGGACGGCGAGGGCGGCCGCGGACCCGGCGAGGCTGGCGCCCAACAGCACCACCCCCTGCCCCTTGGTGGTCAGCATGCTGACATCGCGGGGCCAGGGGAGCATGGAGTAGGCGAGGGCACCGCCCATGCCGCCCGCGAGGTAGATCAGCAGCCCCGCGACAAGGATGGCCGCGGGGTTCTGGTTTGAGAGTTTCGCGGGCTTGTTGCGGGCGAAAGAGCCCGGGCGGATGACATCGGAGAACCAGAGCATCGCGAGCACGATCGGGGCCGAGAGGGCCGCGAGGACGTTGGCCCACGCGGGAATGTCCCACCGTTCCGCGATCGCCGGAAGGTCTGGGGGGGTCGGAACAGCACCCGCTTCTGGTGGAATCAGGTCCTGAGCGAGGGCCGGGCTTCCAATGGCCGTGGACGCAACAATGCAGGCGAAGACGAGGAGGGTCGCGTTGAGGCAGGGCACGCTGGAGACGATCGTGGAGCACGTGCGCGGCGTGGTGGCCGCGGCGAAGCGTGAGCGGCCCGAGGGGGACGTTCGGCGAGCGGCGCGGGACGCCGAGCGGTGCCGCGCGTGGGCATCGGCGCTGGTGGGGCATCCCGGGTTCAGTGTGATCGCGGAGGTCAAGCGGCAGAGCCCCTCGGCCGGGCTGATCCGCCCGGAGTATGCGGGCCCCGGGTTCCGGCCCGAAGCCTTCGCCGGACGGTATCACGCGGGCGGGGCGCGGGCGATCAGTTGCCTCACCGAGGGGCGGTTCTTCGGCGGCGACCTGTCGTTCATCGCGCGAATCCGCCGGGAAGTGCCCTTGCCGGTGCTCCGCAAGGACTTTCTGATCGACGAGTACCAGGTCTTTGAGGCACGGGCGGCCGGCGCGGACGCGGTGCTGCTGATCGCCGAGTGCCTGGATGACGCGAGGCTCGTCGGGCTGACGGACATTGCACTGGGGCTTGGGATGGGCGTCTTGGCGGAGATTCACGGCGAAGAGCACCTGGCGAGGGTGCTGCCGCTCGCCTCGCGCGGGAATGTCCTGCTGGGGATCAATAACCGAGACCTCGCCACGATGAAGGTCGATACTGGACACACGGTGCGGCTCGCGTCATCCGTGCCCGACCGTTCGGTTCTTGTCAGTGAGTCCGGGCTCAAGACCGAGGCGGATCTGGACGTTCTGGTTCGTGCGGGTGTCGGAATTGGTTTGATCGGCGAACATCTGATGCGGGAGGATGATCCCGGAGCGGCGCTGGCGCGCTTGCTGGGGAGACATCGGGGCGGATGAATCCGTGCGGAGCGATCTGGCCCCAAGGAGCAACGGCGATGCGAAGCAAGAGCAAGGGCGTGTCGGCACTGTGGATCCTGGCGGTCGTGGGGTTCGCTTCTCCGGCGCTCGCCCAGTCCATCGCCGAACCAACCAAAGTTGGCGATGAGACGCCCAGGCCCCAGCCCGCGGCGGCACCCTCTCGCGAAGTTGAACCCGAGGCCCAGCAGCGGCTCGACGAGATGGTCGACGCGTTCAAAAACGCCTCGGGCGTTCGATTCACAGCCGCGTTCAGCGTCGAGGGGTATGCCAAGGACATGATCGGCGGCGTGGAAGCCAAGGTCGTCGCTCGGCGGGAGGGGTCCGCCTGGGAGTTTCGCCTGACCGGCAAGGGACGACGCACGCCCAAGAACCCGGAACAGGAATTCGACATCCTCTACAGCGGGGGCAACGCGCAGTGGCTCGACCATGAGGCGAAGAAACTGCTCAACAAGCCCGCTTCTCAGGCACGGGGCAAATCGCTCGATACGGCCGGGGTCACCAACCTGCGATCGGTGAACGATCTCTTCGCTGCCAAGCCGCTGGCGAAAGAGATGGAGGCGCGGAAGATCTCGATGAAGGAGTCAGAGACGGTCGGCGGGGTGGAATGCGACGTGCTGCACTTTGAGACGGGTTCGGCGTCGGGAGACATGACGCTGTGGATCGGCAAGGCGGACCACTGGCCGCGGAAGATCACACGGGAGAATCGCAGTTCTGAGCGGCGGTCGACGATGGTGCTGGAGTTCAAGGATGTGGTCGTCGGTCAGTCGGTCAGTGCCGAGGAGATGAAGATCGCCCTGCCCGAGGGGTACACGAGGGAAGAATCGGCGGCAACCAAGCCCGCGACGCCCCCCGCGGGTTCGGGGACGCCGACCGCGGTGCCAACGGCCAAACCGGTCACACCCGCGGACCAGAATGCGCCGAGCACACCGATTGTGATGGATGATGGGAGGGTGATTCTGCCGGGCAACACTGTGCCCCCCCCGGTCAATCCCGGGACGCCCGTGCTGATCGACCCGTCGGCCGAGTCTCCGCCCTCTGAACCCGAGAGTTCGGGAGAACGTGCGCCCGCGACGCCCGCCCCTGCGGCGGAATCGGCGCATGCCGAGATCCACACGCTCCCGGAGTTTGAACTTCGCGACGCGAAAGGGAACACGGTCACCGCTGCCTCGCTGCGGGGATCGCACGTGGTGCTGATTTTCGGCGGCTCGTGGTCGATGTCGACGCGGAAACTCGCGCCCGAACTCCAGTCGTTGTGCGATCGCTACGCGGGCAAGGCGAAGTTTGTCGCGGTCGCCGTCCGCCAGAAGAGCAACGACGAGATCGCCCGACTCTTCGAGGCTGCGCCGGGCGTCACGCTGGCGCTCGGGGGCGACAAGCTCGCCGAGGACCTGCGGATCGCGGCGTTCCCCGGCGTGATTGTGGTCAGGCCCGACGGGGAGTTCCTGCTCAGGGCGAAGACGACGCGGGCGGCCGATCTTGTCTCGGAGATCAAGGGCGCACTGGACGCGGCGATGGGCATGACCCCCGAGCCGACAGAACCGGAGGCCGGCACCGAGACCGGCAGCGGCACGATCTCTGACCGCTGAATACAGCCGAGAGACAGGTCACTCGGCAGGGTCTGACAGCAGTCGAACAACCGGATAAGGCCGATCGGCCGCCGGCTCACCCTGAATCGCCGGATCGAAGAAGTTCCACGTCGCCAGGCCGTCCTCACTCCCGGGTTCCAGGAGGTACACCACCAGATGCCCGAGTGGCTGGGCTGTGCTGACGATCCACGTGCCCGCGGGGAGCGTGACAGAGCCTCGGGACGTGTCGGCATCGATGGCGATGGGAATGCGTCCTTGGAACGGGCGGGAGGCGGGCTTGGCCGAACGGATCAGAAAAGTCTCTGCATCGACGGTGGTTTCGGCGGTCGTCTGACGCATGGCGATGCCGTGCGCTCGCAGGGCGTCGATGACGCCGCCCGGGTCCCGGAGGATCGCATAGGCCCGGGGACGACGGACGGTCCGCTCGGGAATGAAGAGGTCCCAGAGTTCGACGCGAACGTCCTTGGGTTCGCCGGTGGACACGGAGCGTCCGCTTCGCACTTCCTCGACGAACCCCAGGATCGTGGCACCGCCGGGACGAGCCTGAGCCTTGCTCCGAATGGCGACCTGATCCGCGGCGGCCTTGCCGAGTCGCACGGCCCGCTCGTCGGCCTCGCGTGTGATCCGGATGAGATCCTCCCGCTGTGCGACTGCCGTGTCGAGAATTGCGCGGAAGAACGCCAACTGACCGAGCACCCGATCCCGGTACGTGGCGTACGAGTAGCTCTCGGTCAGCACGCTCAGCCGTCCGCGCAGACCAATGTACGTTGTTCCGAATCTCGCCTCGGCGGGAAAGGTCTCCCAGCGTGTCTGTCCGCGATCGGCGTCGCCGAAGGCGCCCTCGAAGTTGCCATACCAGAAGGAGTGATGACCGGTGCGTTCGTGAAAGAGCCTCGCGACCTCGGGCATGAAGCGCTCGCGTGACAGCGCGATGATCGATTCGTCCCCCGCGGGCGACTTCGGGCCGGCGTAGGTCATGAGGTATCGGTGGTTGCTGCCGTTGGTCGTGTGCCCGTCGGCGATGACGAGGGGGTCCCAGCGATTCATGAAATCGATGAGGGCGCGCGTTTCGGGAGCGGCGACCTTGATGAAGTCGCGGTTGAGATCGAGCCCCTGCGCGTTCTCGCGCACGCCGCACCCCTGCTCGGGCCCGACCTGCCCGGGGCGGTGCACCGCGGTGGGGCCGACGCGTTCGTTCCCATCCGCGTTGTAGATCGGTGCGATGGCGACCACCAGCGATCTGACGATCGGATCCCCCTCGACGAGCTGTCTCGCGAGGATGCCCAGCGCCTCCTTCGCGTCGCACTCGCCCGCGTGGATGTTCCCAAAGAGAAGCACCGTGGGCCTGCCGTTGGACGCGGCGAGCCGGGCTTCCTCGGCGGAGCCAACCGGCGGATCGGCGATCACCAGCACCGGAATGTCGCGCCCTTCATGCGTCGTGCCCATGCGCACGCGGCGGGCAATCGGGTATCTCGCGGCGATCGCGTCGAGCTGGGCGACCACGTCCGCGTGGGACGAGGTCGCGCGATAGCCCGACCTTTCCGCGATCGTCAGCAACTCGGAAGCAACCGGCGCGGGCGGGTCCGGCATCGCCGGGGGGCTTGCCACAACAAACCACGCAGCGAGCATCGTCACGATCACGCATCACCTCCGGTGAAGATCGTCTAGTACGCAGCGTCGTACGGGCTGTCGGCTGATTCGGGGCGATTCATCGCGACGAGAATCACCGCGGCCCCGATCATCGCGAGCGCGACGCCCGCCTGCAGCCCGAAAGTCACGCTGATGCGCTTGGGCACGCCCGGCAGCCTCGCGGCCGCGACGGAAACGGGAGCGAGCACGCCCAGGATCGCGGCGGAAAGAGGCATTTCCGTGTAGAACGCGGCATAGGACCAGAGCGTGCCGTGGAGCAGCCCGAACAGAACAGGAAACCCAAAGTGCAACGTCCAGGGCCGGCGGACCATCGCCGCGAGCCACAGCGGAAGCAGCCCGAGTCCCACAAGACTCTCGAGCTGCGCGAACTTGGCCGACCCAGCGAGGACGTAGCAGGCGATCGTGCCGGCGGTCACGATGCCCAGCGCGAAGATTGATCCGCCGTGCGGAGCGGCACGCGTGCCCGAGCGGACCAGCACGGCGGGCACCACCAGAGCGGCCATCACGCCCGCGAACCAAAGCAGACGCGTCGAGCCTTCCCCCCAACGCCTCGACGCCGAGGCCAGCGGCCCCTGCGTGATCACGTAGGCCAGCGCGACCATGCCGATCGATACCAGCAGGGCGGACCACCAACGCGAAGGCAGCACGGCGTCGAGCAACGCGAGGACCACCGCGGCCAACGCGATGGAGAGGAGCCACTCCTCGGCGGAGACCGGCGGGAACTCGGGCCAGCGCCCGATGATCGGCACGACACCGGCGAGGAACGCAGCGCCGAGCGCCGCGACGGCGGCCCAGGCCCGGGGTGGGCCCGCGATCGGATCGCGCGCCCGCAAAAACTCGATCGCCACCGGCACGCAAGCGAGCAGCAGCGGCACGATCACGGACAGCAAGAGAAAGGCGATGGGCACGGGGACGCACTCCGTGGCGCGGGCGCCCTGCCCGCTCGAAATCGGCTGAGCCCCTTTCGAGGCTCCGCCGCGTGAGAGCGTACCAGATTACTTGCGGACCGCCGCCAGGCCGGCCATGATCGTGACCTCGTCGCTCAGGCTGCCTTGGGCGACGCCGTAGGTCATCCCAAAGTCCGAACGCTTGATGGTGAAGGTCGCGTCCAGGCCGATGCGATAGCCGAACTGGGGCCCGGCGTCCTTCTCGCCCGTCCAGACGAGCGTCGCCGTCACGGGCTTGGTCTTGCCGAGCAGCGTCAGTTCGCCGGCCAGCTCAAAGGTCTTCTCGCCGGTCTTCTTCATGCCGGTCGACTTGAAGGTGATCTGGGGGAATTCCTTGGCGTTGAAGAAGTCGGGGTTGCGAAGGTGCTGGTCACGCTTCGCGTTGCCGCTCGAGATGCTCTCGGCATCGATGGCGATGGTAATCGTCGAGGCCTCGGGCTTGGCCGAATCCCAGTTCACCGTGCCGGTCGTCTTTGCGAACGTGCCGTAGAAGTTGGACACGCCGGCGTGCTGGATCTTGAAGACGACGGCGGAGTGGACCGTGTCCACCTCGAACGCCGTTGCCGCAGCAACCTTCTCAGCCGGAGCCGCGGGCGCGGGCGCAAAGCCGACTGTCGCCGCCCCAATCCCCACCACCGCCACCACCGAAGCCGCACCGAGAATCGAGCACGCGAAGCACTTCATTTGACATGACCTCCTTGTTCGAACCCGGGGCCGCCCCGCGGGCGACCACCGGTGTGCCACGAGCCCGGCTCGCCGGGCCGCCCAGTGGCGGCGCTACGGCTCCAAACGCGTGCACGACGAATCAAAGGCCTATTCATTCGTTGAAACAAGTATCTGTACGCATCTTTCGACTGCGTTCACCCTTTCTGGTGGATTCCCGGGTCAGACGCCGAGCTTGACGGCCAGCCAATCGGCCACCTTGTCGAGCGCGACCTTCTCCTGCTGTGCCGTGTCGCGATCGCGGATCGTGACCATCTGCCCGCTCAGGGTGTCGCTGTCGATGGTGATGCAGAAGGGGGTGCCGGCCTCGTCCATGCGGGCGTACCGCTTGCCGATCGACTGCTTCTCGTCCATCTCGATGTTCCCCGCGCGCCAGAAGCGATCGGCGAGCTCGCTGTGGAGCTTCTCCGCCACCTCGGGCATCCCGTCCTTGGCGACCAGGGGGAACACGGCGGCCTTGACCGGGGCAAGGCGCGGATGCAGCTTGAGGAACTCGGGGGAGGCGCGGCTTTCATCCTTCGTGTAGGCCTCGCAGAGCAGGGCGAGCACGCCGCGATCAAGCCCCGCTGCGGGCTCGATGCAGTGCGGAATGTACCGTTCGCCGCGGCGGCCGCCGTTGGGCAGGATCTCGCCGCGATCGGTGTCGTTGTACTCCATCTTGGCGCCCGAGTGGGTCTGGTGCTGCGTGAGGTCGAAGCAACCGCGGTGGGCGATGCCCTCGAGCTCGCCGAAGCCCGGCGCGGTGAAGGGGAAGCGGTACTCGACGTCGGAGGTGCCGACGGAATAGTGCGAGAGCTCGTCTTTTTCGTGCTCGCGGAGAATGAGGTTCTCGCCGGCGAGCCCGAGGCTCTTCCACCATTCCATCCGGAAGTCGCGCCAGAACTTGTACCACTCGAACGACTCGTCGGGATGGCAGAAGAACTCGAGCTCGGCCTGCTCGAACTCGCGCGAGCGGAACGTGAAGTTTCGCGGCGTCACCTCGTTGCGGAACGACGTGCCCGTGTTCCCGATGCCGAAGGGAATCTTGACGCGCGTCGTGTCCACCACGTTCTTGAACTGCACGAAAATGCCCTGCGCCGTCTCGGGACGGAGGTAGGCGGTGTCGTCCTCGGTCGCCGTCGCGCCAATGTAGGTCTTGAACATCAGATTGAACTGGCGGGGCTCGGTAAGCGTCCCGACTTTCTCGGCGTCGGGACCCAGCACCTTGGCAAAGTTGGCCACGGGGATCGTCGTGAGAGGAACCACCTTGACCTGACCGAAGGCCTTCTCGGCCTTCTTCTGCTGTTTCGCCTCGCTCGGCGCGTCTTTCATGAACGCGAACAGAGGTTTGTCTCCAGGGTCGCCCGAGGCGGGCACGAAGACGCTGACATGGTCGAAGCGGTACCGGTTTTTGGTTTCCTTGCAATCCACCATTGGGTCGTTGAACCCGCCGACGTGGCCGGAGGCCTGCCAGACCTTGGGGTGCTGGACGATGCGCGTCTCAACCGGAACGCAGCGGACGCGCTGCCCGTTGGGCCCGGGGCGTCCCCAGGCGGGGCGGAGGATCATGTCCTGCCACCAGGCTTCGCGGAGGTTCTTCTTGAGCTGGGCGCCCAGCGGCCCGTAGTCCCAGAAGCCGTTGATCCCGCCGTAGATCTCCGAGGCCTGGTAGATGAACCCCCTGCGCTTGCAGAGGGCCATGATCGCGTCCATCGACTTCACGGGGGCGTTGCTCATAGGGCGGGATCGTAGGGGGCGAGCCCTAGTCTCGCACCGCGAAGATCCACAGATAGGAAGGCTCGTCGTGCTTGAAGTCGTTGTCGGTCGTGACGATCAGCACACGGCGGCCGTCGGGGAGTGTGGGGCCCCAGGCCAGCCCTTCGACCTTGGCGGGCATGGGGGCGGACGGGGTGTTGAGTCCAAAGGCGGGATCGAGCAGGTCGATCAACGTCGAGACCTCGGCCGGGACGATCTCCGGCGGGAGCTTGAGCGAGGGCAGTTCGGGCAAGGCGGCGACGTTGGTCGCGCGGGAAAAGTCGGCGGCGATCACCCGCTTGGCCTTCGCCTTGTCACCCTCTTTGTTGTCGCGTTCGATCGCGAGATACGTCTGCCCGGTCCAGTGGAGCAGCTCGTTGGTTCCAAACTGAGCGCTCCTCATCGGGTAGACCCACTCCACCAAGTCGACAGTGCCCGTCACGGGAACGTGCAGCACGCGGATGAAGCGTCCGATGCGTTCGTTGGCCTCGTCGAGCCCGCCGTCCTGGATGAGCGGGCTTTGCAGGAAGGCGAGCAGGGTGGAGCCGTCGGGCGTGATGGCGAGCCCCTCGAAGCCGCGGTTTGGCTGGCGTCCCTTGACGTTGTGCGGCGGCAACTCTCCTTCTTCGAGCCCGTCGCGGACTACTGGGTTGTATCGCGCGGGCACGGGCAGCCTGCGCAGCAGCGTGCCATCCGGCGAGAACGCCAGCACGCGCGGGCCGTACTCATCGCTCACGAAGATGGTGCCGTCCGGGCCGACACGGACGCCCTCGGGATCCAGGCGGCGGTCGTCGCGGCCGTCGGGGTCGCCGCTGGGGCGGTACGCGCCCGAGGACCCGATGAACGGCCGCCCCTGCTCATCCTTGAGGATCACCGTGCGGGTCAGGGCGAATTCCCAGCGGGCTGGGCTGTCGGAAGCGGGGGCGATCGTCGCGAGGTGGAATCGACACTGGTAGGCGGTGCCGCCGTCGCGCGGGCCCCGGTCGGGGAGGATGATGTAGGCGTTGTCCTTGCCGGTGTACTCGATCGCGGACCCGAATCCGCCAAGTCGGCCGTGTGGTACATCGCCGGCGATGAGATCGGTCATTCCCGACAGATCGACCGCGTTGGCGGGCACCACGATCGTGGCGAGGCGTTCGACCTTGGGCGGAGCGGCGACAGCGAGCAGTGCGATGGCGAAGGCGAGCATCAAGACCTCCCGAGCCCCAGCGGTGTACGCTGAGCGTGAATCTTCACGCCGGGACTGTGCGGCTTCTGCTCAGGTTTGATGAAGAATGGCCCCCGAAACCGAAACCCTTGTGCTCTTTGGAGGCTCCGTGCTCGCGGGGTGCCTGGGTGCGCTCACCGGGCTTGGCGGGGGCGTGGTGATCGTCTCGATGCTCGTCCTGGGATTCGGGGTCGATCTCCGCTACGCGATCGGAACATCCCTCGTCGCGGTCATCGCGACCAGTTGCGGGTCGGCGGCGGCGTACGTCCGCGAGGGATACACCAACACGCGCGTCGCGATGCTCCTCGAGATCGCCACCACCGCGGGGGCGCTCGCGGGCGCCATGCTGGCCGCATACCTGCGGAGCGACGTGATCGCGTACATCTTCGCCGCCGTGGTGTTCTGGTCGGCGTGGAACGCTCTCCGCGACCCGCCGCAAACCCCCGGCGAGTTCGCCCCAGACCCGTTCTCCGCCCGCTTCCGGCTCGACGGGAGCTACCCAACCCCGGCGGGACCGAAGCACTACCGCGTACACCGCGTGCCGGCGGCGATGGGCGTGATGCTCTTCGCGGGCGCACTGTCGGCCCTGGTGGGGATCGGGTCGGGCGTCGTCAAGGTCTTCGCGATGGATCGGCTCATGCGTCTGCCCTTCAAGGTCAGCACGACCACCAGCAATCTCATGATGGGCGTGACGGCGGCCGCGTCCGCAGGGGTCTACCTGCACCGCGGGCAGCTCGAGCCTTCGCTGTGCGCACCCGTGGCGCTGGGCGCGATGGCCGGGGCACTCATCGGAACAAAGGTCCTTGCTCGGGCCAAGGTCCGCTGGCTTCGTGTGATCTTCGCAATCACGGTCGCCGCCTCCGGCGCCCAACTGCTCATCCGGGCGATTCGGGGTGAGATATGACCACGCCCGATGCGCGCATGCAGATCTGGCTTTCGCGGCTGCTGATCACGGGCGTGTGGATCGCCGCCGCACTCTGCGCCGTGGGGATCGTGCTCTCGCTGATCCAAGGCACCCCCACGCCGCCCCGCGCCCCCTTCGCGGGGGTCGCCCAGGGGCTGGATTCACCGTGGGGCGTGGTCCGGTCGGCGCTGCGCTGTGAAGGCCCGGGCGTGATGGCCTTGGGCATCCTCGCGCTGGTCGCCACGCCCGTGCTTCGGGTCGCGATCTCGCTCGTGCTCTTTGCTCGCGAGCGAGATCGTCTCTATGTCTGCGTGACGGCGATCGTGCTCGTGCTGCTGGGGATCGGCCTCTTCACCGGCCTGTCGGAGTGAGCCTCAGCCTTCGCGGTAGCGCCGCACGACCACGGTGTTGTTCTGTCCGCCGAAGCCGAACGAGTTGGACAGGCAGACATCAACCCCGCCGGCGGAGTTGAGATCGCGCGAGGCGTTGGGAACATAATCGAGGTCGCAATCCGGATCGGGCGTCGAGTAGTTCATCGTGGGCGGAATGCGCCCCGACTGAATCGCGAGCACGCAGGTCATGAGCTCGACGGCCCCGGCGGCCTGGATCAAGTGCCCCATCATGCTCTTGATCGACGAGAACGGGACCTTCGGGGCGAGCGGGCCGAAAACGCCCTTGACCGCGAGCGTCTCGATCTTGTCGTTCTCCTTGGTGCCAGTCCCGTGGGCGGAGATGTAGTGCACCGGGGCGCGGCCATCGGCACCGGGCTCGCGCGGGTTGATCCCCGCCTGCCGCAGAGCCTGCGACATCGCCGCGATCGCGCCCTTGCCCTCGGGCTGAATGTCGGTGATCCGGAAGGCGTCCGCGGACGACCCGTACCCAACCACCTCCGCGAGCACGGGAGCACCGCGGCGCTTGGCGTGGGCAAGGTCCTCGAGCACGAGAATCCCCGCGCCCTCGCCCATCACAAAGCCGTCTCGCGTCTGATCGAAGGGTCTCGCCGCGGTCTGGGGCGAGTTGCGCCGCTGGCTCATCGCGGTCAGGCGGATGAATCCGGTCATGCCCAGCGGGTGGATCATCGTGTGAGCCCCGCCCGCAAGCATGGCGGGCGCGTCGCCCCGGCGGATGATCTCGAACGCCTCGCCAATCGCCTGCGTGCTGGCGGCGCACGCCGTCATGCAGTTGAACGCCGGCCCGCGGAGCCGGAACGCCTGCGCCACGGCCGAAACCGTCAGGTTGGGCTCCTGCTCGATCTCTCGCGTGGCGACCATCGACTGCCGCGCTGTTCGGGCCCACGCCGAGCCGTCGACTCGGCGTTGGTCGGCGAGCCAGCCGGCAAGGTTCGACTTCGCGAAGTTCTCAAAGTCGAGCGTTCCTTCGCCCGCGCCGAGGTAGACGCCCATGTCGGTCGTGTCGACCGCGGGCTCGCCCGACGGACCCAGCAGCCCGGCCGAACGCACCGCGTCGTGCGCCGCCGCGAGGGCAAACCGCGTGCTGTGACCGACCCGCCCGAATCGCTGGGCCTGGGGGAACGAACTCGCAAAATCAAAGTCGCGGACCTCGGCGGCGAAATTGGTCGGGAACGTCGCGGCCTCGAAACGCGTCACCGGCCCGATCGCCGAACGCCCCGACAGCAGCGCCTCCCACACCCCGCCGAGCGTGGTGCCCAGCGGGGTGACCCAGCCCATACCCGTGATGACGACGCGGTTGGATGGCATGCCTGGCTCAGTGGTTCTCGTCGAAATCGACCTGCCCGCCCTCGCTCTCGTGCTCGTGCTCCTCGTCCGGCAAGCCCAGCCCGCCCTCGCGGTTGAGCTTGTCCACGTTCAGCACGCGCACAAGCCCGTCCTTGAGCAGACGCCCGGCGAAGTTGATGATCAGCCCCAGCGTCATGTCCGAGGCACGCAGCTGGGCCCGCAGCGCGGAGCGATCCGCGCCGGATACCTCCCGCGGCTCGGCCATCACCTCGAGGATGAACTTCCCCTCGATCAGGAAGTCGGCGATCACCTGCCCCACCACCGCGTCCTTGTAGCGGATCGCGATCGGATACGCCATCTCGAACGAGACGCCCTGGGCCGTCAGCTCGTTGCGCAGCGCCTCGGCGTAGACCGCCTCGGAGAAGCCCGAGCCCAGCGCCATGTGGACGTCTCGGGCGCAGCCGATGACCTTGTGAGAGACCGCCGTCAGCGCCGGATCCAGCGCCGAGAGGGGGATGCCGCGCCGCTCGCGAGGAGCGCCGCGCCCACCCCGGCCACCGCCGCCGCGGTAGTCGCCCCTGGAATCGCCGCGAGAGTCGTATCGAGAGTGGGAATCGCCATGCATGGTTGAATCTCCGTAGGACTGCTTCTCAAGACTGATCCGAACACAATCTTCAAGCCTTCGGTCGGGTCAGGACCGCCGCGGCGTTCTGTCCACCAAGCGAACCGGAACAGACCAACACCGCTCCGATCGACGCGGGGCCGCCCCCGCTCGACACGGCCCACGCCGCCCCGGGACCGTTGAGGCACGCCGGCAGCCGCTGCTCCGCAACGACCTTGGCCCCCACCGCCGCGGCCATCGCGCCCGCCCCGGCGCACGCGTTGCCAATGTTCGGCGTGAGCGTGACCGCGGGGATCGAACCCAGCCGATCGCCGAAGACCGCCCGCAGCGCGCCGAGCTCCGCCCGATCTTCGAGTTCCGTGCCGCTCGCCTGGGGCACGATCGCGTCGATCGCCCCGGGCTCAAGGTTTGCATCCTTCAACGCCCGCCTGATCGCCAACTCCAACCCATCCCCCGACATCTCGGCACCGGCCGCTCGCTCCCCCTCGGGCACATAGGGCGGCCAGGACGAACACCCCGCCCCAAACCCCGCAACCTCGGCGTACACCCGGGCCCCTCGCGACCGGGCCGAATCCAGCGCCTCGGCCATCAGAATGCCGCCACCCTCACCGATCACCCCGATCGAACCCGGTGCATACGGCCGAACCACGTCGGTCCCGACGACGGCCGACCCCGTCTCGCCCGCTCGACCCGCGAACGTCTGCCGGAGAAGCCCCATCAGGTTGACCTTGCTCTCGGCCCCGCCCGAGAAGCAGACGTCGGCCGCCCCCCGCTCGATCACCCGCGCGCTTTCACCAAGCGACAGCAGCCCGCTCGCCTCACCGCAGGTGATCGTGTTGCTCGGGCCTTCCGCACCGTGGATGATCGTCACGTGGCAGGCCAGCATGTTCGGCAGGTACTTGAGCAGCCACAGCGGCTGGAGGTTCGACAACCCGCTCTCACCCCAGACCTTCAGGCTGAACGACCCATCCGCAACCGCCGTCGCCAGCGCACTCGTCAGTTCCTCGGTCTCCGCGGCGATGAGCCCGGCCCCGATCTGGCACCCCACCCGATCCCCGGGATAGGACGTCGTCCCCTGCCCATCCTCCCCCAGCGATGCCCGCGTCACCAGCCCGGCGTCCTCGACCGCGAGCTTGGCGATCCCCACCGCCAACTCCGTGTCGCGGGCCATCACCTTGGTCGCCTTGCGATAGTGCTTGGGCAGCAGATCCCGGGCGCTGTACCCCTGCACCTCGCCCGCCAGTCGGCACGGGAACCCGGAGGCATCGAAAGCCCGGATCGGTCCGATGGCCGATCGCCCCTCCACCAGCCCCGCCCAGAGCGCGTCGATACCCACGCCAAAGGGTGAGACCACGCCGACACCCGTGATGCCGATCCTGCGTCGCATGAGCCCGGATGATAGGTCGCGTCGCCCTCGCTCCCGCCGAACGCGAGGTTCCGGGTCCTCGATTCCACGATCCGAGGTCCTTGTGCCGATACTGTACTTCAACCGTGCGCACCGCCCACGCCAACCCGTCGCCCGATGCCAACCGCCCCGCGGCCGCCCCGCGGGCCTTGGGCGTCGCGTTCGACCCGGGCTGGCTTTTCCTGATCTCCGGGCTCTGCCTGCTGGCGGCCACCGTGCTGCTCCCCGCGCTGGACGAGCTTCACCACGCCCGCTGGCTCCGCGACCGGGCCCGGATCATCGAGGAGCACCGGATCCAGCGCCTCGCCCGCCACGAGGAATTCCTCGGGGCACTCGAACGCCGCGACGAAGGCCTGCTGATCTCTCTGGCGGCGACCCAGCTCAACCAGATCCCCACCGATCGCACGCCGCTGGGCGGCAACGTGGGCGCCAACTCGGGCGATGCCGCCTCCGTTTTCCCTGCCCTGGAACCCGACCCCATCGCCCTCCCCGAGCAGCAGCGCGTGGACACCACCCTGCACCGCCTCGCGACAGGGCGCGACACCCGCCTCTGGATGCTCGGGATCTCGGTGGTGCTGATCGTGATCGGGCTGCTCCCCCAGGGCCGACCCAAGCGGTAACGCCCCGGCTTCGGCTCTACCATCCGCCGTGGGCGACGCCGCTTCTCCACGCCTGACCTTCCGCGACGCCGACCGGCTCACGCACGCGCGCGAGTTCCAGGCCGTCTTTGCCGGGAAGATGCGCAAGGCCTCGGGCCCGCTCGCCGTCTTTGTGCGCCCAAACACGCTCCCCCATCCGCGCCTGGGGCTCTCCATCGGAAGACCGGTCGGCAACGCGGTGCGACGCAACGCGCTGAAGCGTCGCCTGCGGGAGGCATTCCGATTGGGTCGGCACACCTACCCCGCGCACGCCGCCGGGTCGTACGACGTGGTCGTCTCGGCCCGCGCGCACGCCCCTCTGCGCCTCGCCGCCTACATCGAGCTGCTCACGCGGCTGGTCGAGCTGGCCCACCGGGACTTGGCCAAACGGGTCGAACGCAAGGCCGAGTCAGGCCCGGAGGACGCCGGCGATGTGCGCTGACCACCCTGGCCCCGCACGACCGGCGGCTCTGCCGTTGTGGGCCCGCCTCGGCAACCTGCCGTTCATCGCGGTGATCAAGCTCTATCAGTTCACGCTGTCGCCGATCCTCGGGCGCCAATGCCGATTCACGCCGACCTGCTCGTGGTACGGGCTCGAGGCGTACCGGACCTACGGCCCCGTGCGTGGAACGTGGATGACAGTCCGGCGCGTGCTGCGGTGCAACCCGTTCGTGCGCGGGGGCTACGACCCCGTGCCGCCGCCGTGAGATGCTCTCATCGCGGCAAGCACGGCACGCCGTCTGGTCCCTTGGGCCCGTCGGTGCCGTAGCCCTCGCCGCCCTGCCCGCCGGTGCCGCCTGTGCCGCCGTTCGGAGAGCCGGGTTGACCGGGGTTTCCGGGCGCGCCGGGTGTGGGAGGCGGTGCAACGCCGCC
>ERZ761603.36-NODE-36-length-121605-cov-25.735919_pt1 | contig 121605 bp, 119 predicted proteins | sample MGYA00511879_ERZ761603 | MGnify/ENA primary metagenome ERZ761603 (study PRJEB28899, sample SAMN02850040) | bioreactor sludge metagenome | biome: EBPR Sludge; feature: EBPR Bioreactor; material: flocular biomat | place: Australia: Thorneside Wastwater Treatment...
GAGCCGTACTCTTTAAGGCTATTCGTCGCCCAGCAGCCCGAAGTTGCCGGACAGTAACGCGAAGTCCCCGACGTCGATGGTTTCGTCGCCGTTCAAATCCGCGGTCGGATCCCAGTTCGGATCGCCCGGTGAGGAGCCGAATGCGGCCGAGAGCGTGGCGTAGTCTCCGATCGTAACCTCGTTATCGCCGTCGCAGTCTCCACTCAATAAGGTGAAATCCAGTGAAATCGGTTGCCCAAGGGCTTGAGTTCCGCTCGATCTTCGCAACCAGTAGTCGCCCTTGAGGAGTATCTCGGCCGGCCCGCTGACACCGGTTTCCAGCACTACTTGACCTGCGGCGTTCATTTGCGCATAGTCGAACTGCGTCCCTGTCCCCGATCGGACTTGCACTTCGAGGTATCTACCTTCGACCGCTCCCTGCCATCCCTCTAAAGTGACGTTACAAGTTACTTGCCCGGGTGCTAGAAGAGTAATCGTATAAGGAATTTCGTTCGATCGGTCCATCGAGTTTCCATTCCTGTACACAAACACATAAGGAAGTACTTGGCTTGCAAAAACATGATTATAGAGCCCTCCAGGATCGGAGGGGTCCATTTGAATCGTAAAGAACGGACCAACATAAACTCCAGGCTGGCCGACCTGTGATTGAAGCCAGTCTAGGAACTGTTGTGCGATAGTGTAATCGTTTCGATACGCGCTGGCGCCTTGTCGATAGGCGTACGGTATCCAGAAGGCGAAGCCGTTGAATGTCTCGTTTACCTCGAGCCGTCCTGTCATGACGTACTCGTTTTGATTAGCATTCAGCCTGTCGATCACGGGGTTCGGGTTGTCGAGTGTAAGGTGAGCGTTAAACCCGTGAGAAATCGAAGGGATCAGGACGAGAGCCCCGGCTATCGACAAGAGTCGGGGCAGGAATGTGGGTATAGCGTTTCGCATGCCAACTATTGTATCATGAGGTTGGCCCGAACCCTGCGCAGGTGCGGTGACCCGTGGATTTTCCTGGCGGCGAGCAGCTCAGACCCCGGCGAGAACTGTTGACATCTTGGGACGAATAGGATGTAAATGGTGCCGCAGTGCTTTGGTGAAAGCAATGTGCAGTGGTGTTCCATGTAGACCTGACTAGTCAAGGGCATTCCTGCTTCCCGGGCGTGTTATCATTTCCGGCATGAGCGTCGATTCCGGTGCCGAACCGCACGACCGCTACATCGGTGGCCTGATCTGCTACGGTGGGCGAGGCCTCTACGACTCCGAGCGGAACTTCTTGGTCGCCATGACGAGGGCGCATCGAAAGTACGCTAGGGCCTACGGCTTTGTCGCGGTCGTAAGCCTTGCCGCTCTCGTGCTGTCATTCTTGCTCGTGGGCATGGGACGAAGCGACGCGGCCCTCGCTCTGGGGATGTTCGCTTTGCTTTTTGGAGTTCCCTCCGCTTGGATGGCGCTGAGGTCACGTTCTCGCCGCCGGCTGATCGAGCAAGAACTCCAAGTCGGTTGGGTCGAGGCTTATGGCGAACCGCCGGAATGGAACAAACTGGGCGGCGTTCCCGAGCATACAGAACGGCTCATCTATGTTCCAGCCACGCGGCGGGTGATCTGGATCGACGGACAGTTCCGTGAAGATCTCTACGACAGCCCGACGACGGTGGCGAGGGCTCCAGAAGCCTATCACCAACTGGCGGCGAGCGACTGGTTCGACGAAGAACGGCCGGCTTTTCGCGATCTTCAGCCCGTCGAGATCGAGGAGCTTCGACGCCATCTCGCCAATCGCAAGTACCAGGCTTCGTTGGGCCTCCTCGGACTCGGCCTTCTGCTCGCCCTCGGTATCGCGATTCCATTGACCAAGAACGTTCCTCCCGGCGGTATCTTCGTCGGGGTGTTTGCCGTCATGCTGATCCCGGTCGGCTGGCGGGCCTGGCGCCAATTGGGCGAGCTTCGGCGGTGCGTGGAATCCGGCCGAGTCGGCATGGTCAAGCAGCCGGCGGAGGATGGATTCGTCGTCGTCGAGTTCCTCGAAGGCAACGGCGTAATCTGGACCGTCGCCGGCGCCGCGCACCCCTGGCGCGGGGTGCGTGGCGCCCGATGAATTGGTCAGGAACCCAGAACTCGGTTCAGGAGGTCGGCGAGCCTGTGGCCGGCAAGGGCGGCCTGGCGTCGACAAGTCGCTCGCCCTTTGGAAAGGTAAGTCTCGGGCACCGGGCGACCTCTTTGCAGAGAATAGGCCTCTCTCTTCGCAAGCTCGTGGCTTTCGCGGGCCCATTTCATCGGATCGCGCTCGGCTAGGCCGGACAGCTTCGCCCGGGGGACCTCCTTCATGATCTCGGTCGCGAGCTGGTCGATGCGGTCTTTCCCCTTTGCATTCAAGGGTCGGCGCACGGGAAGAAAGGCGCCGCAGCCGAAGTCCCAAAGCGCGTGCAGATTGGTGAGCGGGCGCTCGCTCCAACCCGAGACTGGGCCGATGTTGAAGTCGTTGCCGCCCCGGTCGCCGGAGGGCCATGCGGTGCTGACCTCCGATACGGCATGAAGCGGCTGATGCACATCGCCCACGAAGTGAACCAGATACCGAAGAGCCTCGGCCCTGTCGTCGCGGCTAGCCTTCGCGTCTCCTAAGACCTTCGTGAACCGCCGGATGGCCCACACCACGTTCTCTTCCGGCGGCTCCATGTCCGCCGGCTTACCGTCGCGACGAAAGAAGATGTTGATGTAGTGCCAATCCCGGTCTTTGCTCGACTTGACATCGTCAGCCCATACTCCGCACGTCACGAACGTGTTCGTGCGATCGTCGGTCCCGATCTTGACCAACTCGGAGACCCTGGCCTTGGCTCTTGCGTTGAGGCCTTTCTCCGCGATGGCGGCGACGACCATGTGGCCGGTCTCGATCCATCCGTGACCGGCCGCTGCGATCAGGACCGCCGAAAACGTCAGGAATGCACGCATGAACCTTACTCCTTCGCCCAAAACATCGGGCCAGCTGGCTCGGCGATGACTGCGGCCTTCAGCACTTGAAGCGCCTTGCGAAGGCCCTCCATCGGAGACATGAGACCGTCCTCGTGCTCGATGCTGAGGACGTCGTCGTAGCCGACCATCCTCAGATTCGAAACGAAGTCCTTCCACCACTCGACCGAGTGCCCGTACCCCACGGATCGGAACACCCACGAACGGGCGAGGATGTCGCCGTAGGACTTGGTATCCAGGTTGCCGTTTCGCGCGGAATTGTAGGGGTCTATCCGCGTATCCTTGGCGTGAACGTGGAACAGCGCTCCCTCGTGGCCGAGTTCGCGGACGGCGGCGATGGGGTCGATGCCCTGCCACCAGAGGTGTGAAGGGTCGAAGTTCGCCCCGATCCACTCCCCCTTCTTCCCGACCCCGTTGCGTAGCCGAAGGAGAGTATCGTTCGAGTAGCACACGAAGCCGGGATGCATCTCGATGCAAAAGCGGACCCTGTGCTCCGCGAGAAGGTCGGCCTGCTTGCGCCAGTAAGGGATCACGCGGCGACTCCACTGCCAGTCGAGGATGTCGCGGAATTCGTCCGGCCAGGCGCAGGTGACCCAGTTCGGGTTCTTGGCGTTTGGTCCGTCGCCCGGGCAGCCGCTGAAGCCGTTCACACAGCCCACCCCCAGCAAGGCCGCCAGCTTCACCGCGTTCACGAAGGCCTCGTGGTGGTCCTGGGCGATCGATTTCACGGGGTGAAGAGGGTTGCCATGGACGCTGATGGCGCTTATCGTCAGCCCTCGAGAGGAGACCTCTCTCAGCAGCTTGTCGCGGGCTTGCTTGCTTTCGAGCAGTCTGGGAACGTCGAGGTGGGCCGAGCCGGGATAGGCGCCGGCTCCGAACTCCACTGCCTCGATACCCTCGGCCTTCACAAGATCGAGGGTTTCCGCGAGGCCTTTGTCGCCGAAGAGCGCCGTGAAGATGCCAATCTTCATGGGGCCGAGTTTGGCATGATCGGACGGTGCCGCACAGATGACCAGACTATTCGCAGGTACCTTCCCAAAGGGTCTCGAGAAGCCTGAGCTGCTTCGGTCCGTCGGATTGGAAGGGCCTTTCCCCGTACTTCAGCACGGCTTCGGATTCGAGTAGTCCGGCCTGGTTGCCCCACATGACCCAGCCTTCACGTTGTGAACGCGAGAACAACTCGATGTACGGCCCGAAGGAGCAGGTTTCGATGATCTCATACATCTCGGCGGGTTTGCGACTGTGGAGCGTCTTCTGGCTGCAGATGATGTTCGGCTGCGTTCGGCCACGTTCGCGAGTACGTGCGTTTGGTCCCCGGGTGCCGAAGAGGCACACCTCGGTGACGTTGCGAAAGTAGAAGCCGACGCCTCGTCGGTCTGGGCCGCCATCCTTGCGGATCTTGTACCAGACGATGTTGGTCTTGTAAGTGAATCCCCAGCGCTTCATCACCTCCAGGCCTTCCGCCAAAAGGGCATTCGGGACCCATAGGTACAGGTGGGAGGTCGGCTTGGCGATGCGAGCGACAGGCAGCTCGGCTATTTCTTCGAAGGACAGCGTCGGATAACGCCGAAGCCGTCGATGCTCCGGGGCCATTTTTCCAGTGCGGTTCGTAAAGCGCCACGGTGGATCGGCATATATGGTGCCGAAGGCCTGAGGAGCTTGCCTCAGGAGGTCTTGTGCCGCGAACTGGGCGAACCAAGTTTCGGCCTCCTGCGCGGTCGCGTGCTCCAGGTCGGGAAACTCCATTTCCATTAGTCCTCGATGAAGGCGTCGCGGGTAATCCCAAAGACGAGAATCGGGCAGCCTCCGCCTCCGCCGCCTTCGATCCGAGGGATTAGCTTCGAGACCCAGGTAGTGCTTGTGCCGTACTTCTCCCAGATACCGAGCTCTTCGAAGATCGGTCTTAGCGAAGCCGCCTTCGTGATGATTATGCCGACGCTGACGGCTCGGAGGTCGAATAGTAGACGAAAATTGTTCAAATCTCGATCGAAGAACGGATCCTTGTTCGACCATTCGAGCTCGAGGGCGACCCGGTTCTTGAAGCAGTCCACCTTATGGGTCGGCGAGTCGTAGCTGCTTTCGTCGACCCGAATTTGTGTCCGAAACTGCTTCTCCACCCAACCTCGAAGTTTGAACTCCCGATCGAGGGTCTGGGCGACCTTCGACTTACCCCCTCCGCCTACTACGACTTGCGAGCGCAACACGCGAAAGCGTCCCAGCACTTCACAAAGGTCGCTCCACTCCGAGGGGAAGTCGGTTCTGAGAATAGCCGACGCGTGTCTCCATTCGTACACATCGAATCTCGGGTCGGGAAAGTCGTCGATCTGAATGGGATCAGGCACGATCACATTATCGCCATTCGGAGGACCCCCGTCCCGGGTGCCACACTCAGAGCAGCGATGACCCTCCACCCCGCGCTCCAGCGCCTGGCGGACTTCACCGCGAACTCCGAGTTCGACGGTGCGCTCTGGCTCGTCGGGGGGGCGGTCCGGGATGGCCTCCTCTCTACCGAAGTCGCATCGGAGCCGGCGGACTACGACATCGTGATCGGGCGGCGCGACGCCCCACCGGACGCCGCCATGTCGGCCGAGCGGCTGGTCGAGGCGATTCGACCCCTACTGGAGGGCGAGCCCGTCGTCTATCCCCGCTTCGGTACCGCGAGAGTTCAGATAGACGGGGTCGGAATCGAGGTTGTCGCCGCCCGCCGCGAAAGCTACCGCGGCGACTCGCGCAAGCCGAATGTCGAGCCGGCCACCCTTATCGAGGACGCGCGACGGCGCGACTTCACGGTGAATGCGCTCCTCTACAACCTCCACGTGCACGAAGTCTACGACCCCCTCGGGGGGCTGGCCGATCTCGAGGCTCGCTTGCTGAGAACGCCGCTCGAACCCGCCGCCACCTTCGCCGAGGACCCTTTGCGCATGCTCCGCGCTGTCCGGTTCGTGCACCAGCTCGGGTTTGCGCCCGCGCCCGCACTCTATCCGGCGATCCGGGCCGAGCGCGGGCGTCTCGGCATCGTCAGTGTCGAACGGATTCAGGCCGAACTGGACCGGATGCTCCTCCTGCCGAACGCAGATAGGGCTCTCGCCGACCTCATGACGCTCGGACTCTTCGAGCGCTTAGCGCCCGAACTGCTCGACTTGGTCGGTGTCGAGCAGGGCCGATACCACCACCTCGACGTGTGGGAACATTCGCTCCTCGTCGTACGCAACCTGCGCCGAACGGGCGTACCGGCCGATGACCTCGTGCTTGCCTTGAGTGCCCTGCTCCACGACGTCGGCAAGCCCACTACCCGAAGCGTCGACGCAGAAGGGAACACGCGGTTCTTCAGCCATGAAGTGGTCGGTGCGGACCTTGGGCGTGCGATCCTCGTGAGGCTGCGTTACTCGAACGACGTCGTCGATCGGGTCGTTCGGCTTGTGCGCGGCCACATGCGCCTGGGATCGTCCCCCACCTTCACCGATGCTGCCGCCCGCCGGCTGCTGCGTGATTTCGGTGAGGACCTCGAGCTGCTCCTGCGCCTGATCGAGGCCGATGCCGCGTCGCTGCGTCCCGGGCTGAAGACCATCGACCTCGACTCGATCCGGGCGGCCCTGACGCGAGTGGCCGCTCATACGCCGGTCGAGCGCCTGACCAGTCCCCTCTCCGGCGAAGCGATCATGGCGCTGCTCGGCGTCGAAGGAGGGCCGATCGTGGGCAGGGTGAAACGCTGGCTTCAGGAGGAGGTCTTGGAAGGTCGTCTCGAACCCGGCGACACGGCCCGCGCAGCGTCCCTCGTGCGGTCCCGGGCCTGGGAATAAGGACCCATTTTCAGTTTTTGAGGAACTTTTTTTGCCCCGACCGGAAAACCCCTTGCCGTAGGACGAAACATGATGTAAAGTTAAGGGGTCTCTATAGTTGGAGGTAATCATACCGATGCGCAAAGCATTTACTCTTATCGAACTCCTGGTCGTCATCGCGATCATCGCGATCCTCGCGGCCATTCTCTTCCCTGTCTTCGCCCAGGCCAAGGCCGCCGCGAAGAAGGCTGCTTGTGTGTCCAACGCCAAGCAGTACGCCCTGGCTCACGAGATGTACCTGCCGGACAACGACAGCACCTACGTCCTGATTCAGTGGACGAACTCGTACAGCGTCACCTCGGTGCCGCCGGACAACGTCATCGGCGTCATCCTGCAGCCGTACATCAAGAACATCCAGATCCTCGCCTCGCCCGGCGACCCGGCGACCGAGCAGCAGCGCGTATACAATGGCGGCCTGCCCAATCCGGATACGTCGACTAACCGAGCCGGCCAGCGCGACTTCAACCTCGCGATCAAGTCGGACTACGGCTACAACACCCAGTACTTCTGCGTCATGGGCGCCTATTGTCCCGAACTCTTCCGAGCGTCCGGCACCAACGAGAGCGCGGTCGAGAAGAAGGCCGAGACGATTCTCGCCGTCAACTCGGTGTGGGATCGCGTGGGCGGCCGGCCGGTCGACGGCGGTAACTGGGGCATCGACCCGCCCTGCAGACAGGACCAGGACGGAACCGATACGTTCCCGGCACTGCCGGCTGGCTGTACGGGCAGGTGGTATTGGCTTGGCTGGCAGCCGACCTCCCCGAACGCATGGAACGTCTTCGGTGGTGCTTGGCCGTGGCACGCCGGCAATGCGGTCGTGACCTGGGCCGATGGCCACGTGAGCGTCCGCAAAATCTCGACTCTGACCGCAGGGTGCAACGTCCTCAATACTTGGGGCGGCCGCATCTTCGACAAGGACAGATACCTTTGGGATCTGCGCTAAACGACCGAGTATCCTAACGGGGGTTGTGGTTCAGGCGTCCACGCCGGAGCCACGACCCCTTTCTCTATCGGAGGCAATGCATATGAAGTTCAAATCTCTGCTCATCGCGATGCTCGTAGGCGTGTTCGGCTTCGCTCTCGTCGGTTGCTCCGGCGAAACCGGGACCGACGAAGTGAAGTCCGAAACCAACCAAATGAAGGTCGACAAAAGTCAGGAAATCCCACTGGATCAGCGACCCGTCGAAGAGAACAAAGTTATGGGCCCACCCAAGCGCGGGATGCCCAGCGGGAACTGACGCTGCCGAAGTTGCACCGTTAGGGCTGGGGCAGCTTGATCTGGCATTCTTCCACACCGATGATGCATCTCAACGGCAGGAAACTTGCTTTGGTGCTAGGCTTAGGACTTGGCCAAACGCTATCGTTCGCACAAGGTTCTGTTAGCCCGGGCGCAGATTCTTATTGGATTGAGGCAAACTGGAACCAACAGGCGGCAAGCCCGTTGGGCCCTTGGGAGGACTGCAACCAAGCGCTCCGTGGATCGGGTGCCCTTCCCGGATGGCTTTCCTATGACGCCGCGCCAGCCGTTGCAGATGCTAGGGCTCGATTCGATCCACCAGCATTCGCATTGAACGCTTCCGTGTTTCACGATTATGCGGCAAACCTCTGGTTCGTGATTCCCGTGGAGTCTTCAGCGGAACCAGATGGTGAGGAGATGCTGTTAATCCAGACATTCCTGGCCTTGCGATGTGGCGGTGCCATCAATCTTTGGGGCCTATACGGCACGGGAACCACCTATGGAGATCTCTACCGTCCCCAAGTGATTCTTCCTGCGCAAGGAGAGTCAAGAGGCTATAGAACCGGGCTGATTGGCGTTTCTCCGCCTATTGGCTCCTATGCCAACGGGACTATTGTGCCAACCAAGCGCGTTCGCTACGCTCGACCAAACGGTTTGCTGAACTGGGAACAGGGAAAGGGAGTCTTTCATGGGGCTGTCCCGATCTTTGCTGACGAGTTTTGCTTCCGGACAGAACTTAGCCACGAAGGAAGTCAAGGGATGAACGGGTCTGGCTTCGTGATAAAGCAGTGGTACCCGGACGACAATCCGGCGTTTGGTAGATTTTCGGGTCAGACGCTCATAAGGGGCACGGTTGAATTAGAGAGCTGGCAAGGTTCCCAGGTACAGTCGCACGGGTTCTGGGTAGTCGTCCGCGACTCAAAGACCTGCGAAATCGTCGAAGCCACCCATGTTATTCAGTTCGAGGAAGAAGTTGGTTCCGGACACATGTTTTCGTATGTGACGGACTTACCGCCGGGCACGTATGAAGTCTCGATACGAGGTCGAATGTGGTTGCGAGATGTCCAGTCGCTTACTGTTACGTCAACTGGCGCGACGATATCCGCGACTCTGCGGAATGGCGATATCACTGGAGATGGGATCGTAGACATCGTGGACTACTCGTACTACAGCTTCGCGTACGGAATGACATGCGAGGACTCCTGTTGGCACACGCCGTCGATTGGTGGCGTTATGCCGCGCGACTGTGACTTGAACGGGGATTGCGAAGTGGATATCGGCGATTATGCGATCCTAAACGACAACTGGGAAGAAGAGGACGAGCCCGATTGCCTGAATTGATGTCCGATGATCCAACTTCAGGCATTAGCCGGTTCGACCCGGAACCGGTAAATGCCTGAGAATGGGTTTCGAGTTCCGAGAGGTGACAGCAGAGGACGTCGAGGCGGTTCGGCACATATGGTCGATCGTTTACCGACGGGGCGAGCCGATCGAGCCTGGCGAGGAAGTCCCGCGCGCCGACCGACTTTCCTTCGTCGGCTTCCTCGATGGCCGTCCCGGCGCGGCGTTTTCCATCATGCCGATGAAGGTCACGCGCGGAGACGGTACCCTGAGCTGTGCCGGGGTTGCCTCGGTCGCGGTGCTACCCGAAGCCCGGAACGCCCGACTCGGAAGCGCGTTCATGGAATGGTCCCTCGGCGACCTCCGGGCACGCGGCTACGAGACAGCCGCCCTTTACGCCTATCGTGACTCGTTCTACAGGCGCTTCGGCTACGAGGTCACCGGCCGGCGCTGGCAGATCCGGTGCCCGCCGGATCGACTTCCGGACCTCGAACCCACACTGCCCGTTCGTCACGTGACGCCGGAAGAAGCCCATCTTCTTGATCGGCCGTACCGAGCGTTTGCTCGAGCGCGCAGCGGACTCTTCCTCCGTGAGCAAAGCGACTGGATCAATCGATTCGGTAAGCGGCCCCCGATGATCTATGCCGCCGGTGACCCCGTCGAGGCCTACGCCTGGGTCTCGATGGAGGGCAGCTTCTGGGACGATCTGCCGGTCGGCGAGTTCGTCTGGTCGACCCCCGCTGGGTACGAGACCATGCTTGCGACTCTACGGGCGCTCGATATCAACCGAGGCGCGCTGATTTGGCACGAGCCGAGCGACGGGCCCTTCCTACTGAGCCACATGGACCAAGGAGTTCGCGTCTGCTTAGACCGTCACACGATGTTTCGCGCCCTCGAGGTGCCGAATGCCCTCCGGCGATTGGTTCCGGAGTCGTCCGGCGAGTTCCGAATCCGCGTCGACGACTCCCACCTTCCGGCCAACGTCGGACCTTGGCAGGTCCGCTTCGGCCTCGACGGCGTGGATGTTTCGCCAGCCAAAGAAGCAGACCTAGAACTCGGCATCGCCGCGTTTTCCCAGGCCCTCATGGGCGAGCCAAGCCTCGAAGTCCTGCTCCACGCCGGCAAGGTCGCGAGCCACGACGAAGCTGCGACTCGCGCCGCTCGAGCTCTGCTTTCCCCGCGCCCGACGATCCTCATGGATTATTTTTAGGCGGCCTCAGCGCAAAACCTGTTGTACAATGCCATTACCTCTGCGAGGAGTGTCTATGGTTTGGCGGCTCTTGTTCATTTGTCTTGCATTCTTTGGAGGTGCGCCGATCGTCGCGCCCGGGCTGGCTCCTGCCGCGCTGGAGGGTGGTGGCGATCCGGAGCTTCCCGAAAACGGCTATGAGCGATGGATGCTGCCTGGAGGGACCGGAAACGGACCGGCCGTCATGGGCCAGATCCGAGCCGGGAGCACGGTCGTCCACCTCATCGACGGGCCCTCGACCTTCAAGGCGATGGTCGCCGCGATGGAGACGGCCCGCACCAACCAGCACTACATCTACCTGCTGGGTTGGTGGCTGACTCACGACTTCCGGATGCGAGGGCTCAAGGGCACCACGATGGCGGACTACCTCAAGGCCGCGTCCGATCGAGGCGTCGAGGTCCGCTCGATGCTCTCGGCCCATCTGACGAACGAAACCGGCCCCGCGGTGGCCTGGATCAACAACAACCTCGACAACGGCTCCGCCATCCACGATAACCGTCACCTCAATTTCGGCTCGCACCACCAAAAGATCCTGATCGTCGATGGGCAGGATGGCTTGATCGCCTTCGTCGGAGGGGTCGACGTCAACCCCGACCGGCTCTTTATGCAGGGAGTCGGCCCCAACGAGCGGGGCGACACGAGCGGCGCCCCGTTCCACGACGTGCACGCAGAGGTCCGGGGCCGGTCGGCGTGGGATTTGCTGCAAATCTTCGTCGAGCGATGGAGCGACCATCCCGGGGTGGCGGCGCTGCCCGCGGCGAAACGGGGGCTTCGCGGCGCTACCACTGGGATGCCCGGGGCCATTGCGGGATCGACCTTGCGAACACAGGTCGGCCGAACCTACGGTAACAGCACGGGCCAAAACGGAGTGAACCCCGTCTATGCCTTTGCGCCCATGGGCTCCCAGCAGTGCGCCCGGATGATCATGAAGGGGATTGCCTCCGCGCAGAAGTTCATTTACATCGAAGATCAATACTTCGTCGATACGACGAGCATCGCGACCCCCATTGCGGCGTTCAACGTGCGGGCCGCGCTGAGGGCGGCCCTGGCGAGGGGCGTGAAGGTCATCGTGGTCATCCCCCACGACTCCATTACGGCCATGGGCGGGCAAACCGCCTATCGCCGGGCCCTATTGATCAACAACCTGCGGGCCGCGCCTGGAGCCGGCGGCGGTGGCTTCCGAGTCTTCTATCCGCGGCGTTGGGGCGAGTACAAGACCTACGTTCACTCGAAGACCTGGGTTTTCGACGACGAGTTCGCGATCATAGGTTCGGCCAACACCAACCGCCGAAGCTTCACCCACGACAGCGAATCGGCGATTGGAGTCTGGGATCGCGGCAAGGCCGACAAGGGCGCCCTTTACTTCGCTCATTCCCTACGGATCGCGCTCTGGTCGAAGTACCTGAACACGAACGACATGAAACTGCTCAAGGACGGGATGGCCGCCCAAGCGCTTTGGAACGCGAACAATCTGCCCAAGGGCGCCCGCGTCGTCGAGAGCACGTACCCCGCCACTCCGAAGGCGCCCCTCTTCGCCGACGCGCAATGGAACAACATCGACCCGGAGGGCTCATAGCCGTGAAGTGCTGGACCATTATCGCGATCCTTGCCGCGACGACGGCTGCCCGTGCCCAGTTGGAAGCAGGGGACCTACTCGTCGCCTGCGGAAACGACGTCTTCGACAGCGGCATCCACCGCATCTCGCCGGACGGGACCTACCGGGGCGTGTTCGCCTCCGACGTCGTGAACCTGCATCGACCGGGGGGCATGGCGGTCGGGCCGGCGGGCCAAGTCTTCGTCGCCTCGATCGGCACCGGCATGCTGCTGTCATTCAATACGAATGGCTCGCCGGCTGGGCTCCATGGCCCGACCGGGGACGGCAGCCTAGTGGCGCCGAACGACCTGATCTCGAAGAGCGATGGCGTGCTCATCGCCGACGCGGACGGCGGCGCGATCCAGGCGTTCGACTACAGCTTCTGGAACTTCGTTCTCGCCGGTCACTATTCGTCCGGGGCCGGTCACATGATTCGGGTCGGCAATGTCGCCTACGTCAGCGACCCGCCCGGGGGCGTGGTTTGGTCGTTCGACGTTGCAACCGGGGCGACCTCGCTGGTGGTGAAGGGCCAAGGTCTCATTTGCCCGACCGGTTTGGCCGTCGACTCGACCGGACGGCTATATATCGCCGATTCCTACCAGGACAAGCTGTACCGGTTCGCCGGGGGAACGCTGACCGAGATCGCGACAGGCCCTCCGCTTGATGGTCCGCGGGCATTGCTGTTCAACCCGGACGGCGAATTGCTGGTCGCGAATCAGCACCAGTGGAACGTCCTGCGCTACGACACGACCGGCTTGTTCTTAGGGGTTCTGGTTGCGGGCATTCCCGAGCCGACCCACCTCATGTATTACTCCGGAAGAACCTTCGCCAACGGGTACGCCACCCTAACGGACTGCCAAGACATCCGCTCGCATCGACTCTTTGTCGAGTTGCGTCGAACCGACGACGGCACTTTGGCTGAGTTTCACGGTCCGCTCACCCTGGGCGTCGGAGGCTACTTCTCCTTCGGAACGAGCCTAGTCGGAACGTACGACGTGTATGCGTGGTCGCCGAGTTTTCTCCGACGCTACATCGGGAGGCTTCACACTGCGGCCATGATCGGGCTCGGGCCCGTCCTCGTCAACGGCGATATCAACGGAGACAACGAGGTCGAAATCGGAGACTACGCCCTCCTTGCGATCGCGTTCGGCACTCGCCCAGAGGATGTCGCCTGGGACGAGCGTTGCGACCTGAACTGCGACCTCGTCATCGACATCGGCGACTTCGCCATCCTCTCGGCGAACTTCGGGCAGATCGGCGACTAGATGCGCGGCCGGATCCGGATCATCAGAGTCCGCGAAGCCTTTTCGACGAGCGTCCACTGCGTCCGATAGGTCTCCTCGGCAACGTGAAGCTCGGCAAGGGCGGCGGCGGCTTCCTCGGGCAATAGCCGGCGACCGCCGACCCGGCGGGCCACCGCCGCGATGGCGCCCAACTCGCCGTCGTCGACGAACACTCCACCACAGCCCTCGCAACCGTCCAGTTCGATCGGCGTCGAATGGAGGTAGCGGTAGCGATAGAGAGGTACGTTGCAGCGAGGGCAGTAGCGAGCGGACTCGGTCCGCGATTCCACATCGATCCTGCCCTCAGGCTTTGCCTCTCGGTCAAGGTTCTCGAAGTCTTCACGCCGGCCGTGCAGCAGGTCCCCGAGTTCGCCCTGGTCGAACCAGATTCCGCCCGTGTCTGGGCAGACGTCGAGTTCGATGCCGTTGAATTCGATCCGTCGCATCGGGTTGGCGGTTACAGGTGAGATCAGAATCATGCGCTCATTATCCTCGGTCTGCGAGCCGATCTCCTACCCGTAAGCGCATGCCGTTGGCCCAGTCGCGGCCGGAAATCGGCCTCTTGCCCGCAGGTTGAACCTCGAGGAACCCCAGCGAGCCCTTCTCGAATGCGATGATGAGGTCGGGTGAGGTGGCGAGGATTTCGCCGGGACGACCTTCGGGGGTGGCTCGGGCAATCGCTCGGAGCCGGACCGGGGCGCACTCCACCACGACGAAGGGTCCTGGCGAGGGAGTGAAAGCCCGGAACCGGGCGTATTCGCCTTCCGCCTCGCGTTCGAAGCGCAGTTCGGCCTCCTCCTTGACGATCTTCGGCGCGAGCGTGGCTAGTTCGTGGTTTTGGGGGGTTCTTGGATAGGCGCCTGCGACGATCTTCGGCATCCACTCGCTTGCCATCGCCGCCGCGGTCGTGGCGAGTCGCTCCTGCAGTTGGCCGGCGGTTTCGTCCGGACCGATGGGCGTTCGCTCGATCGCGATGATGTCGCCGGAGTCCATTCCCTTGTCCATTTGCATCAGCGTCACCCCGGTCTCGTGCTCGCCTTCCAAGATGGCGCGCGGGATAGGGGCTGCGCCACGGTACTTGGGCAGGATCGAGCCGTGCAGATTGATCCCGCCCTGACGAGCGGATTCGAGAACGGCCTGCGAGAGTATCTGGCCGTAGGCGGCCACGAGAAGGGCATCGGTTTCGAATGCCCGAAGCCGCTCGACAAACTCGGGGGTCCGGCACCGCTCCGGTGCTTCGACCGGGAGACCAAGCTCGATCGCGACTTGCTTGACCGCGGTCGAATGAAGCCGGTGCCCCCGCCCGCTGGGCCGATCCGGCTGCGTCACGACGAGTACAACGTGGGGCGCGACGGCGCGTAGAGCGGGCACGGCGAACTCCGCGCTGCCGAAGAACACCAGCTTCATTCGGCGTCGGCTCGACTGCTCGGGTGCTGCCAATGGAGGGTTGCCTCATCGACTTTGTCGATGAAGAGAACGCCGTTCAGGTGGTCGACTTCGTGCAAGACGACCCTCGCGGCGATGCCTTCCATTTCGATCTCGATCGGCCTGCCTTTGCGGTCGTAAGCCTCGACTCGAACCCAAGCCGCTCGCTCGACATCGCCGTAGAGCCCGGGAATGCTAAGGCACCCCTCTTCGCCGATTTGGCTGCCCTCCTGGGCAACGATCTCGGGGTTGATCAGTGGGAGGGGCTTCATCCCACCCGCCGCGACGATCACGATCCGGTCGAGCACGCCGACTTGAGGGGCGGCGAGTCCGATCCCGTTGGCCAGTTTCATGATCCGGATCATCTCGTCGATCAGCTTGACTTGCTTGGTCGCAAGCTTCGTCACGGGCTTGGCGGTCTGGCGCAGCACTGCCGCCGGCACTTTGACCACCGGTCGCTCGGCCGTCTGGACGTAAAGGTACTTGAACTCGTCGGGGACGACGATCTCCATCGAAGGACGATTATGGCAGGCGAAACTCGAGGACTCGAACTCGGCCCGCGAGGTCCCTCCAGAGGCCCTCGCTCTCCCAACCCGCGTGACCGAAGACCTCAGTCACTTCGGGAGCCTGTCCGTCGCCGACTTCTGTGAGGAGGCGAAGCCCCGGTCGTTCGACCGCGGCGAGGCGCATGAAGAAGTCGAGGCCGTCGGGGCCGGCGTACAAGGCTTCGGGCGGCTCGTGGTCCGCCACTTCTGGCGGCAACCGATCACGGGTCCCAACGTAAGGTGGATTCGTTACGACGAGGTCGACGGGGTTTCTTGCGATCCAATCGACGCCGTCACCGCGAACGAACTCGACTCTTCCCCCAAGGATCTCCGCGTTCTCGTGAGCATAGGCCAGTGCAGCGGGTGAAATGTCGAGGCCGAAGACCATCAGGTCGGGCCTTTCGAGCATTAGCGTGATCGCGATGCATCCGCTGCCGGTGCCGAGGTCGGCGACCGTCCAGCCCGGTTGGGCCACCGCCAGTGCGGCTTCGACGAGAACCTCGGTTTCCTGGCGGGGAACGAGCACCCCCGGGCCGACCTTGAACTGGCGCCCGAAGAACTCGCGTGTCCCGGTCAGATAGGCGAGCGGCTCGCGAGCGAGGCGTCGGGCCAGCACCCGGTCGGCCTCGATAACTTGGTGGAGTGTGTCCGAAGTGTGGGCAAGCACCCAAGACCGGTCGACTTTCAAGACGGCCGCTAGCAGGACGGCCGCTTCGAGGCGACCCGATTCGATCCCGACCTCGCCCAGCCTAGTCGCGGCAAGATCGAGCCACTCGCCGATCGTCATCCGTTCCACCCCAGACGAGCCTCCAGGGTGGAACGGACCTCCGGCCACTCCTCGTCGGTGATCGAGAACAAGACCGTGTCGCGGACGTAGCCGTCGGGCCGCACCATGTGGCGCCGCAGGACCCCCTCGCGTCGGGCGCCGAGTTTGGCCATCGCGCGTTGACTCCGGAGATTGCGCATATCCGTTTTGAGCTGCACCCGAACGCAGCCAAGGATCTCGAAGGCGTGCCTCAGGAGCAGGTACTTGGATTCCGGATTAACGTGGGTGCCCTGGTGTCGCGCGCCGATCCAGGTGTAACCGATCTCGAGGCCGAGGTGCTCGGAGCGGATGTCGAAGTACGAGGTGGTGCCGATCGCCCGGCCGACGCCGATGTCCACCATCGCGAAGGGAAGCCGCGCCGGGAGTCGCGGGATCGCCTCGACGTAGGCGCGAAAGCCCTCGATGGTCCAAGGATCGGGTCGATCGAAGAGGTACTCGAAGAGTTCCGGCGTGGCCGCTTCCATAAGGCCCTGAGCGTGGACCGCTGCAAGCGGTTCGAGCCGGATCGAGCGCCCCTCGAGCACGACGGGTTCGAGGCGCAAAGGGCTCGTCATGCGACTTTCGACCCTAAGTTTCCTGGCAGATTCAACCTAAGCTTCATAATAGCGCTCCAAACCTATACGCAAGACCATGATTCCGAGTTGTGCCCTTACCTTGACCTTGGCAATCACCCCTCCGAGTGTGAGCCAGCCCTGGTGGACTCTGCCCATGAAGCAGGTCCCGTCCGCCATCGCTAAAGCCACCCGGACGATCCGCATCGACCTCAAGACGCAGACCCTGACCGCGATGGAGAGCGGCAAAGTCGTCTTGACCCTACGGTGCTGCACGGGTAAGAACAACGCGACGCCGAAGGGCACCTTCCCGATCCGGCAGAAGCTTCGCTACAATCGCGCCCTGCCGAAGTACGGTGGCGCACCCATCCCGTACTCGCTGCGCCTCGACATCTGGCGCAAAGGGCGGCGAGTGCCGATCGCGATTCACGCCTACAAGAGCGTCCCCAAGGTGCCATCGTCCCATGGCTGCATCCGACTGACGTACGAAGACGCCCCGAAGCTGTTCGCGTGGGCGGAGGTCGGGGTGCCGGTGACCATCGAATAGGCGGGTAAAGTTCCCCGCGTGTCGGACAAGCGCCCTCTGGTCATCGCGATCGACGGTCCGGCCGGATCGGGCAAGAGCACCGTCGCGAAGATCCTCGCTCGCCGCCTAGTACTCCGCTACCTCGACACCGGCGCGATGTACCGCGCGGTTGCCTTGGCGGCTCGTCGAGCTGGCCTCGGGCCCGATGATGGCGAGCGCGCGGCAGCCTTGATCGCCGGCGTACCGATTGCATTCGGGGAAGGCGATCCCCAACGCGTGCTCCTCGCCGGGGAAGACGTCACCGAAGCGATAAGAACTCCCGAAATCGGTGACTTGGCGAGCGCCCTAAGCGTTCACTCGGCGGTTCGGCGCATGCTCGTGGAGCGGCAGAAGCAGATGGTCGCTGCCGGAGGAGTCACGCTGGAGGGCCGGGACGTGACAACAGTGGTAGCGCCCGATGCCGACCTCCGGATCTTCCTCACTGCCAGTCTCAAGGTCAGAGCCGATCGACGCTGGCGAGAGCTGAAGCAGCGCGGAATCGAAACGACTTTGGACGTGGTCCAGCACCAAATCGCCGAGCGCGACCACCGCGATTCGACGCGCGCCGACAGCCCGCTCTATGTCGCCGAAGGCGTGACCGTCGTCGATACCGACGGCATCGGTCCCGAAGAAGTAGCCGACCGCATCGTGGCCCTTCTCTAGCGAGCACCCGTCAACGCTTCGTGGGATTCGATCCGGCGATAGCGAGACCCCCCAAAGAACGGCCCGGCGGACGTTCCGCGCGGTCGGCAGGCTGGCCGTAGAGCTCAGGCTGCAAGTAGGTCCCCTTAAACACGTCGGGTTTCTCCACCTCCACGGGAGCGCCGTTTTCACGAACGAATCGATCGTTGCGGATGGCCTCGACGCGCCAGGAGACGCGTTGCCCGGGGTTTCCGCCCGCGATCGCGAACGCACGTCCTTCGATCTCGCGGGCGACGTACAGATTCGGAGCCGGTCGGCCGATCGGGGTGAGTTGGTAGCTTGGATCGCGATTGATCTCGTCGAAGTACTCGGGCAGGCGCACGATCGCCATGCCCTTTGGATCGAGGACGACGTTGCCGCGGTAGACATTCAGCGGAGCCTCTCCCTCGGTGCAATAGTGGTTGAGGTACTTGTTTTCCGGATCGAGTGGGTGGTCGATGTGAAAGCTCTTGGTGCCCGACGCGCCCAATCTGCCTAGGGAATAGACTCCCCATGCGGTGGCACTGGTGGTTGCCGCGCCGTAAACGCCGTACGCGTTCCCTGTACCCGGGCACAGGCCGACGACTCCGCTTCCGTTCGCCGCCAGGCTGTTGCCGTAGACCGCGTCGCCTCCTCCAGTCGTCGCCGTGTGATAACCATAGACGCCGTAGCCGACCGCCGACTCGCCATAGACGCCGGCCGAGGTGCTCCCGTTCGTCGATACCCCTCGAACGCCGACGCCGTTCGCTGCATCCGATCTTCCGATTACCCCTGAGCTGAGAGATCCAAAGCCGACGTACCCATAGACCCCGGCGCCCGTCGTGCTGTCGCTTTGGCCGACAACTCCGTAGCTAGAGCCTGATGATGCGGTTGCGTAGCCGACGACACCACGACCCGAGGTGCTGGCGGACTGTCCCCAAACGCCGGAGGTGAAGGCTGCGGCATCGGTCGACTCCCCGAACACGCCGTAGCCAGAGACCGTCTTTCCATGAACTCCAAAACCGATCGGGTGCTCGCCGCGAAGCGCGGAACCAGGTGATCCCGATGCGTTGATGATCTGGAGCGCCGGCCCGTTGACACTCGCATTGGCCGAGAAGGGAAGGGAGAATCCCGCCACGGTCTGCCACGAAGCAATTCCCGACGCGTCGCTCGTCAGGACCCTGCCCGCCGCAGCGCCGGTCGGCAGTGTCAATCCATCTACTCGGGCGTTACCAGCGACCGTAAGGAGGGAAGTTGGTGCCGTCGTTCCGATGCCGACATTGCCGCTCGTCGCTATCGTGAGACGAGCCGGACCGTTCCCGGTGAACAAGAGCAGCGGGCTCACTGACCGCGTGCCGAGCCAGCCTCCCGTGGCGTCGGCAAAAGTTCCGAGGGTCGTCCCACCACTCGTATGCACCATGCCATAGCCCGATGCAGCGATCGAGAGTGGATCGGCGGGGCTTGCCGTGCCGATCCCTACTCGAGTTCCGAACAGGCCCGTCCCGGAGACGTTGACGTGGCCCGACTGCGCCGTCCCCGGTGACGTCGCCTGAAGCTGGACGAGGGCCTTGGCGTTAGGTTGCGATTCGGCACGGCTGCCGATGACAGCGGTCAATCCGGCGCAACCGAACGTCGATAGGGCTAGGTAAGCCGCGAGCTTGCGTTGCATGAACTCACTGTATCTGCGAATGCTCGCCACAATGTATAATAGATCGGCCAACGCTATAGTTATCGGACGACGACGAAGCATGGATCGATACCGCCTCACCGATCTCAAATCGCCTCCGTCACCGCTCTTTATCTATTGGGATCCGTCCCTGCCCAGCAGCCTCGGAGAGTGGATGCAGGCGATCGACACCTGGATGCTGATCGCCTACTCCTGCCATGCGATCGCCCACGTGAACGCAAGTACATTCGCGGTCGAACCCGGGCAGGCCGTCCTTTTTCCTCCTTCCAGCCGGGGCGCGCACTCCAGTTGGCCTGAAGTTTCTCCGCACCACCGGGTCGTCTTCGGCTTGCCCGGTGGGGGTGAGCGGGTGGCCTTGCCGCTCCATGCGCGGCCCTACGACGGGTGGATCAGTGCGCTCGATCGGGCCTACCATTCGATGTCGCTGGTCAATGCGCACGCGCAGTCCTTCGTTTGGAGTCTTCTTTGGCAGATCAGCGCGCCAGAGTCGGCCTACCGGAGCCGGGCCGAACTCCACGAGGCGGAAGAGTTCATTCGCCGCAACTTGTCCGAGTCGTTCAAGGTCCAGGACGTCGCATCGGCCGTGGGGCTCTCCGAGCGCACCCTCCACCGGCTCTTTCAGGCCGAGCACCAGGCGAGCGTCGCTCAATTCGTCCGCGACCGACGCGTACGAGAGGCCGTGCGCCTGCTCACCACGACCGACCTCCCCCTGAAGCAAGTCGGTCTGCGGATAGGGGTTCAGACTTCGCAGGGCTTCTACTGCTTCATCCGAGATGCGGTCGGTGTCAGTCCCAGCGAGATTCGCAGACGCGTTCGGTCGTCCGATTCGGGTAGCGTCGATGAGTAGCAGCCAGTGCGGCTGTGCACTTCAGCGGAGAGTTGCCTGCCCCGGTGGACCGTAATCCCGCCACACGATCCAACCGCGGGTTACCGCAAGACTGGAGGTAGCCGGGGGATGGTTCGTGCCCCAGGTCCACGACCGCCTTCCCGCGGCACGATCCATCCGTGGGTTACCGCAAGACAGGAGGTAGCCGGAGGATGGTTCGTGCTCCCGGTCCACGACCGCCTTCCCGCGGCACGATCCATCCGCGGGCCACCGCAAAGCAGGAGGTAGCGGGGTGCTCCGGGCACGACCGCTCTCTCGACCACGCTCCCGGTCCCCGAGACGAATACCTCGCGCTTGCCCTCAAGTTTCTCCGGTGATCCGCCGATAGGAATATCGGGCCTGCTCGCGGCCCGGAGAACGTATGTACGAAGCCTATTGGGGACTCAACGAAACACCGTTCAGCCTGACGCCCGATCCACGATTCCTTTACTTGGGGAGGGCGCACGAGGACGCGCTGATGATGCTGCATTACGCGATCACGCGCAACAAGGGAGCGGCGATGCTCACCGGCGACATCGGGCTGGGCAAGACGACGATCAGCCGAAAGTTGATCGAACTGCTCGACCCTGTTCAGACGCGGATGGTTCTGATCGTCAACCCGATCCTGACTCCGACGCAGATGCTGCAAGAAATCCTGAGTCAGCTCGACGAGCCGACTGTCAGCCGCAATCGGCAGGTCCTCGTTCAAGCGCTCCACAACCACTTGCTCGAACTTTACGAGCGGGGAACGCGGGTCGTCCTTCTCATCGACGAGGCCCACCTGATTCGATCGGCCGGATCGTTCGAGGAATTGAGGCTTCTGCTGAACTGCCAGATGAACGACCAGTTCCTGATCAGTCTGCTGTTGATCGGCCAGACCGAATTGCGGAAGAAGATTGCTAAGGTGCCGGCGCTCGAGCAGCGTCTTGCCGTGCGACATGCGCTCAAGCCGCTCGACAGCCAAGAGACCGACGAGATGATTCTGCACCGCCTGCGTGTGGCCGGTTACACGGGTGAGAAGAGCCCCTTCTCGCCCGACGCGATCTTCCAACTGCACAAGTTCACTGGAGGGACACCCCGCCTCGCGAGCCAAATCGCGGATAACGCTCTGCTGATGGGCATGGCGCAGAAGGTCCAGATGATCGATGGCTATCTCATGCATCAGGTCATCAACGAGTTCCAGGGAATTCAGGAGGCCGCATGAACCTCGCCGATGCGATCCGGCAGGCCGCTCTTGGCCAGCGAAAGCTCCACAAGGAGCCTCCACCTCCGCCCGTTCAGGAGATGAATATGACGACTTCCGATGCCGACGGCGCCCAAGGGAGCCCGGCCCTGACCCACGAATCGATCGGTATAGATCCGGAGATGCTCTCGGCTGCAGCGGCAGCCGCCGCCGCGGCTGCCGCCAGCTTCGACACGGGTGGGGCACCGGACCCGATCCAGCCCCTGCCGTTCAGCGGGAACGCCGTACGGCTGGAACTCTTCCTGACACCCGAACAGATGAATCTCATGCTGCGGGCGGTGATGGCCAGCCATCACTCGGTCATGACCCTCCGCGAAGCGGCGTCGTACCTGAGAATGACGCCCAGCACCCTCGAGCGAATGGCCCAGGAGCACGAGGTGCCCGCCTTCGTCATCGACGGCCGCTGGCGATTCCCCAAGCCTGCCCTCGACGAGTGGCTTGCGATTCGTTCCCTCAGCGGGGAGGAGAAGGATGCGGCTTAGTCCATTCGGCAAGAAATCCTATGTCGGCCTCGACCTTGGTCATCACAGCATCAAAGCTGTGCAGATAGACCGGTCGGGCAGCGGCTGGCGCATCACCAAGCGAGACGAGGTGCCCACGCCTCCCGACTCGATCAAGGACGGCGTGATCGTCGGACCCGACCCGATCGTCGAGGCCATGCGTCATCTGCTCAAGGCTTCGCACATCCATGCCACCAGCGCCGTCATTTCCGTCGCCGGAGGCAGCGTGGTCGTTCGAAACGTCCGCATTCCAAAGATGCCGGAGGCCACCTTGCGGCGCTCGATCAAGTTCGAAGCCGGGCGCTACGTGCCCACTTCGGTCGACGACAGCTACATCGAGTTCGAGATCGTCGGCTACCCCGAGCCGGGCCAGATGGACGTCCTCATCGTCGCCGCGCCCAAGGACATCGTCGAGAGTCGCATTCGGGTGTGCTCGGCAGCCGGTCTGGAGGTCGAGATCGTCGACATCGAGCCTTTCGCTGTCTACCGATCCCTCGTCGAGACCGACCCGTCCGCGCATTACTCCGACCAGACCATCGCCCTCGTGGACATCGGCGCCAATACGACAAGCGTCAGCGTAGTTTCTGCTGGGCAGTTCAGCATGACCCGTTCGATCCCGCAAGGCGGCCGGACCTTCACCGACGCCCTCAAAGGCTACTTCAAGCTGAACGAAGAGGACGCCGAAGCAGGCAAGCGACAACTGGATCTTCGCGAGCTCCTCCTCGAGGAAAAGCCGGCCGAGAACCCGCCGCTTCGCGTGCTGCAGCCTCATATCGACGAACTGATCCGTGAGATTCGACGTTCGCTCAACTACTACCAGTCCCAGCAAACCGAGCAAGGCCAGCCGAACCCGGTAACGACGGTCGTCCTTTCGGGCGGCGGAGCGCGAATGCCGGGACTCGACGAGTATATGGCCAAGAAGCTGAACCTGGAGGTTCGCACGGTCGGAATTCTCGATAATCCGCGCTTCAGCTACGGCGGAACCGACGACCCCGGTACCGGGCTCGAATTGTCCGTGGCCTCAGGCCTGGCACTCCGCGCGTACCCGAGGGTCGCCTAAGGAAGAACCACCATGCCGCTGATCAATCTGATTCAAGAAACCCAGACCGATTCGAGGCAGCGAGCCCGAAGAGCGAGGGCCTTTTTCTTGTCTTTCGCCGGAATCTCCCTGGCCACCGTATTCGGCTTCGGCTACCTGTGGATCGAAACCGACCAGGCCGCGAGGGACGAGGAGTCGGCCAAGCGCAAAGTGGCTCGGCTCGAACCGATGGTCAAATCGATCGATGCCAATTCAAAGGAACTCGGCATCCTCTCGCCGCGACTCGCGACGCTGGAGGATGCTCAGGTCGCCACCGACCGGTGGATCAAAATCCTGGGCCATCTGAGCGTGAACACCCCAGAAGACATCTGGCTGACCAACATTCGGTGTGTGGCCAGTGACCCCACCAAGCCGGTGACCGCCTCATTCGTGGGCATCAGCACGTCGCAGGACAGCGTCGCCAACTTCCTCATCCGCCTCCAATCGTCGCCAGACCTGGTGAATGTGACCTTGAAGCAGACCCAAGAGAAAATGGTGAATTCGCGAAAGGCAATCGAATTCGACATCTCCGCCGAACTTGCCGGCACCGCCGAAGCCAAGCCCAAGGTCGAAGGAAAGGAGGCAGCATGAAGGGTGGACCCAACCCGACCGTATTCGCGATCATGGCCATCGCCTCGCTGGTCGTCGGTTCCGGCGCGATCTATTGGCAGTATTCGCAACTGAGCGAACGCCTCGACAGTGTCACGAAGTTGAAGAAGGCCCTTCGCGATGAGAATCAGACTCGCCAGGAGGTCGCGGAAAGCCAACTCAAGGTCGACGAATCTCGCCAGCGGCTGGTCCACCTCGAACAAGGCGTGCCCGAGCTCGCCTACATCCCGACCCTCTTGACCGAACTCGAGGCGATCGGCAAGGAGAATGGCCTAGAGGTCCTCGGCGTCCGACCAGTCATTAAACAGGCCGAGGCAAAGAAGCCCAACGATTCCGGTCAAGCCCCGAAGAAAAAGGCTTACGAAGAACTGAACATCGAGGTCAAAGGACGGGGCAACTACGACTCTGTCGCAGCATTTCTGCAAGCGCTGCGAACGTTCCCGAAGATTGTCGCGGTGCGCACCGTCACCTTGACTCCCAAGTACCTCGACACCGGACAAGGGGCCGACAGTCCGACCCTCGATGCGACGGTCGAGATTCGGGCATTCCTGTTCCCACAAGCCGAAACCCAGCAGGTGGCCTCGGCAGACCGCAAGACCATGGATCGGCGGAACGTCGCCGACCAGTTGGTCGAACCTGAGAAGAAGTAGCGGCGGCGAAGGAGAAGCGAAATGGAAAACACCCAAGCGACCGGTGGAAAAGAGAAGCAGAAGATCATCGTCGTGGCCGTCCTCGGCGTCGTCATCGTCGGCGTCGGCGCGTTCCAGTTCATGGGAGGCGGCAACCCCGCACCACCGAAGGCCGCGAAGAAAGCCGACACCGCTTCAAAGCCTAAGCCTGGCGAAGAGCCGGTCTTGGACGAGAAAAAGGTCGAACTGACCAAGCTGATCACCGGCACGCTCCCGGCCCGCGATCCGTTTCGACCCTCTCCCATCGAAGATGCGACCGATCCGGTGGCCCTCGTTACGCCTCCGTCCCCTCAGCCGGCTGCCGGCCCGCCGAGAGGTGGGCGGCCTTCCCCGATGGCAGGCGGCGTGGCACCGATGAACCCGATGGGAGGCCTTCCCGCAGCGATGCCCAACGGCGCGATCGGCGCGGTCGGTGGATCACCGGTCGCATTGCAGCCGGGCGCCCCGCTTCGCCAGCCCGGGGAGCCCGCCTATAGCGTCGCCGGCGTCGTTATCGGAAAGGAACGCATGGTGGTCCTGCAAGACGACAACGGCAATCAGCGACTTCTCAAGGTCGGTGAAAGCCTCGACGGCAACACGAAGGTCGTGTCGGTGGAAAAGGGCAAGGTCACCGTTCGGGCAGGCGGCAAGACGGTGGAATTGCAGCCCGTCCCGAAGGACGTTCCCGCAGCCGAGCCCGGCTCGGCAGGAAGCTAAGCGGCTCTGAGCCTTTGCGGTTTTGAGCAGCGCCCAATCTCCCTACGATCATTTCGTATCTGCGGGGCGTACGACGCGATACATTCGGAAATATGCCCCGCATGTAAATCCAGTAACGAATAAAGTTCGTAAACTGGGCCAATTTCGCCTACAATAGACGCATGAACTTCGCCACTCGTGCGATCCGCGTTGCGCAGGACCCCGACCGCCAGTACGGAGCGGTCATCAATCCGATTTGGCAATCGGCCACCTTCGCCTGGGAGAGCCTGGACGATATCCCCGAGTTCGATTACACGCGTGTAGCGAACCCGAACCGCGACAGCCTCGAAAAGGTCATCGCCGCACTCGAAAACGGTCAGTTTTGTACCTGTTTCGCCAGCGGCATGGCTGCCATCGTAGCCGCATTCAGCCTCCTGCAAGCGGGCGATCACGTCCTCGTGGCGAGCGACATCTACGGCGGAACCTTCCGAGTCGCCGAGAAGCTGCTACCCCGTCAAGGCATCCGCGTCGACACGTTCGATTCCGCTCGACCCGAGTCGATTTTCGAGGTTGCGGGACCGGAAACGAAACTGCTCATCTTCGAGACCCCCTCCAATCCTAACCTGCGGGTCGCCGACATCGCAGCCGTGGTCTCTGTCGCGCGTGAACTGGGAATCCTCACGGTGTTCGACAACACGTTCGCCTCGCCCGCCCTGCAGCGACCCCTCGATCTGGGGGTCGATATCGTCGTGCATTCGACAACCAAGTACATTAGCGGCCACAGCGACATTATCGGGGGCGCACTCGTCACCAACGACGAAGACATCGCCACCCGGGCCTTCGAGTACGCCAAGACCGTCGGCGCAGTACCGAGCCCGTTCGACTGCTGGCTCACGCTCCGGGGCGTCAAGACGCTCTCTGTCCGAATGCAGCGCCACTGCGAGAACGCCCTCGCCTTGGCCCGTTTTCTCGAATCTCACCCGAAGGTCGCGTCGGTGACCTACCCGGGACTGGCCTCCCACCCCGACCACGAGATCGCCGCGCGTCAGATGAGCGGCTTCGGCGGCATGATCGCGTTCGAGGTCGTCGGCACACCCGAGGACGCCAAGCGGGTAGCGGAAGCGACTCGTCTCTTTCTCCTCGCCGAGAGCCTGGGGGGCGTCGAGTCTCTCATCGGCTATCCGCCATTGATGTCTCACGCAACGATGACCGAAGAAGAGCGCGTCGCTCGCGGTATCCCGCCGACGATGCTCCGGCTGAGTGTCGGGATCGAGGATATCGACGATCTCATCGCAGACCTCGATCAGGCGCTCGCCAAGGTCGCCGAACCAATCCGAGAAGGACACGGCCTGGCCGCGGTTCGATAACGTCTCGCAATTCGACGGGCATCGAGGGCGCCGAAGATCGGCGTCCTTGTGTTACCCTTACTGCAATGGTGATCAAAGGATCGATGCGCGCCGCGTTGCTCGGCGGTTTAATGGCGTGTGCCACGCTCGCATACGCGGCGGTCAGGGACAGCGTGATGTTCACGAACGTCACTCCAACCCAGACGTCGAACTATGCGGCTGGCACGATCCGCCTGCATACCTTCACGAGCACGGGCTACACGCTGGGTCGCATTACATTTGGCGGCAATCTGCAGGAGATCAACGGCACGACGAATGACTTCGGCACCGACAACAAAGTGCGGGTCACGTTTCCCGACGGCCGCTTCAAAGATGTCCAGCTCTCGAGCGTGGCCGGTTACACAGGGGTGCTCAACTTCAACGGCGCCTTCTTCCTGGCCGCCGGATCGGTGCCGCCTTTTGGCGGCGATTGGACCTTTGCGTTCATCAACTCCTTCGACGACGCCCCAACCGGGGGGACGCCGGACGTGCGGATCAACTCGATCACCTTCAACCTCACCGACGAACTGCCGACGCCACCCTCGAGCACGAATCTCGGCACGATCGGCTCGCCTGGATCGATCGGAAACTCGACGGTGCTTTCCGCAGGCCAGGTCGGTTGGTTCCAGTTCCGAGTCGGCGAAGCGACAACGGGATCGAAGTACTTCGACATCGACACCGAGGGGACCACTGGGTTCATCGGTGTGGGGACACCGAACGACACCGTGATTGCCCTCTTCAACGAGTTTGGAGAGCTGATCGCGTTGGACGACGACGACGGTTCGGACAGTCGAAGCCAGCTAACGTTCGGGCCGTCGGCAGGCTCGCGAGCCGGATTCGGCAATGGCCTCGTTTACAATGGCCGTGACGGCACCCTTCAAGCCGGCATCACCTACTACCTCGTGGTGTGTGGCTTTGCCGGGACGTTCACCGACGGCTTCAACGCGGCGAGCGATAGCCAACTGGCTGGGCCGGTCTTCCTGAACTTCAGGACAAACGTGATTCCTCCGACGATGGTCAGCGGTGAAGTGGAATTGCAGGATCTCGCGACGGTTCCGACTGGACGCCTCGTCACCATCGAGGTGAGGCCAGCCGGTTCGACGGTTCCCGTTGCTACGGCGGTGGTCGCGCTCACTGTGTCGGGGAACTATAGTGCGAGCTTGGGAATGGTGTTGGCCCCGGGCTCCTATGACGTGACGGCGAAGGGCGCCCACTGGTTACGCGGCAAGGTCGCCTCGGTTGCGTTCACGTCCGCCGGAGCCACCGGGGTCGACTTCAGCTTGCTCAACGGCGACTGCGATGGCGACAACGAAGTGGCAATTGGCGACTACAGCCTGCTGTCGAGTTCGTTCGGAGACTGCCTCGGCGATCCGGGCTATGACGCGCTGGCCGATCTAAATGGAGACGACTGCGTCGACATCGGAGACTTCGCAATCCTCTCGGCGAACTTCGGCTTGCTGGGCGAAGACTGAGCGCGTGCCAGAATCTAGGGCGTGATCCCCGGAGGCCACGTCGAGACGCCCGCTGAACCCGCCGCGGATCGGGCCGCGGTCTCCGTACGCGGCCTCTCGGTGCAGTTCGGGGAAAACCTCGTCCTGCGAGACGTTTCGTTCGACGTCCAACCGGGCGAGATCATGGCCATCATGGGCAGCAGTGGCGGAGGCAAGACCACCTTGCTGCGATGCATCGCCGGACTCCTCACTCCGACCGCGGGGTTGGTTACCGTCGAAGGGCTCGATGTGGCGAAGAATCCCGAAGCCGTTCGACGCCAGTTGGGGCTCGTCTTCCAGAGGGCCGCGCTCTTCGACTACCTCGACGTGCGTGAGAACATCCTCTTCGGCGTTCGCCGCCAGCGCAGGCTCAGCCGAGGGGAGGCGGACGATCTCGTCGACCGCAAGCTTGGTCTCGTCGCCTTGCAGGGAAGCGCCGACCTGATGCCCGCCGAACTCAGCGGAGGCATGGCCAAGCGTGTCGCGCTCGCCCGAGCTCTTGCGATGGAGCCCAAGGTCCTCCTCTACGACGAACCGACCAGCGGCCTCGACCCCGTCACCGCTTATTCGATCGATCAACTCATCGTGCAGACCCGCGAGCGGCTTGGGATGACGAGCATTGTGGTCAGCCACGACGTCAATTCGGTGTTCCGGACGGCCGAGAAGATTGCCTTTCTTAGCAAAGGCGAACTCCTCTTCTTTGGCACCATCGACGAGTTTCGCAAGACCAAAGACGGGTCGATCGTCGAACTGGTCCGGAAGGCGCAGGCGGAAACGTTACAGAACCCGTCCTGAGGCTCCGTCCGACCCTGGCTCCGTCGGCCCGAATCAGCCGCCCGCAGGTATCCTTCTGGTGTTCCATCGAACCTAAGAGAGGGATATCAAGACCATGAATGAAGTCGTCATTCTCGCCGGAGCGCGGACGCCGATCGGATCGTTCCAAGGGGCACTCGCCGAGCTGACCGCGCCGCAGCTTGGGTCGATCGCCATCCGCGGGGCGATCGCCCGATCGGGCGTCAAGCCAGAGGAAATCGACGAAGTGATCATGGGATGCGTGCTGACGGGCGGGATGGGCCAAGCGCCGGCGCGCCAGGCTTCCCTCGGGGCGGGAATCCCCGACAGCGTGCCGTGCATGACCATCAACAAGGTGTGCGGATCAGGCATGAAGGCAGTCATGCTGGCCGCCCAGGCCATCAAGCTGGGCGACTCGAATGTCGTCCTCGCGGGAGGGATGGAGTCGATGACGAACGCGCCCTACGTCCTCGACAAGGCTCGGCAAGGCTACCGAATGGGGAACGGAACTCTCATCGACAGCATGATCCACGATGGCCTGTGGGACCCCTACCACAACGTTCATATGGGCAACTGCGGCGACAAGACCGCCAAGGAGTTCAACTTCACGCGCGAAGAACTCGATGCGTTTGCCGCCGAAAGCTATCGACGGGCTCTGGCAGCCCAAGCCGACTGCCGCCTCGCCGACGAGATCGTCCCCGTCGAGATTCCTCAGCGCAAAGGCGATCCCGTGGTCGTCGATCAAGACGAGGAGCCCAAGCGGGGCAATCCAGAGAAGCTTCCTTCACTGCGGGCGGCCTTCGACAAGGAAGGCGTGACGACGGCCGGCAACGCCAGTTCGATCAACGACGGGGCAGTCGCCCTCGTCGTCGCCTCCGCCGGCGAGGCCGAGAAACGCGGCGCGAAGCCCCTCGGCACCGTCGTCGGATACGCCACCCACGCCCAGGAGCCCGAGTGGTTTACGACCGCCCCGGCCTTCGCCATCGAGAAACTCCTCGCCCAAAACGGCCTGACCGTCGCCGATGTCGATCTCTTCGAGGTCAACGAGGCCTTCGCCGTGGTCGCTACCGTCGTCGCCCGCAAGCTCGGCATCCCGCACGACAAACTGAACGTCAACGGAGGCGCCGTCGCGATCGGCCACCCCATCGGAGCCACGGGAGCGCGCCTTATCCTCACCGCGCTGCACGAACTGAAGCGTAGGGGAGGCGGGATCGCCGTCGCCACGCCCTGTATCGGAGGCGGAGAGGCCACCGCAGTGCTACTCAAAATCTAGCGGTGGGGTAACTCGGCCCCCCGCAAAACGTACTAACACTCGAAGGAGGCGAAAAGAGAAAGGATGCTCGAACTCATCATCACCGCCATTGTCGACGGAGCCGCAGGCCCCGTCACCGTTACCAAGATCAAGTCCTACGACCAGCTCCGCACCATCGCGTGCGCCCCTGCCCCGTCCGGATCGCGCTTCGCCTGTTCCCTCGAGAACAAGCAGATTCGCATCATGGACGCCGCCACCGGCAACACCATCCGAGCCCTCGACGGCCACCCCCAGCCCGCATACGCCCTGGCCTTCGCGCCCAACGGAACCACCTTCGCCTCCGGCGACGAGAGCGGGCGAATCTGGATCTGGGACCTCAAAACCGGGGCGAAGGTCAAGGAGTTCGACCGCGCCAACGCCCACCAGCGCGGAATCCAATACCTCAGTTTCAGCAGCGACGGAACCCGGCTCGCCAGCACCGGCAAGGACGATCTCATCATCGTCTGGAGCGTCGCCAGCGGCAAGCAGGTCAAGAAAATCGCCAGCGGGGGCGCCATCTACTACAGCGGAACCTTCGTGCCGGGCGGATCTATCCTCGCCGCGGCCACCCTCGGCAAAGGAGCCATCTTCTACAACGGCAAGGACTTCTCCCCGATCGGCAGCTTCGACGGGCACGACAAGCTCGGCGTCCTCGACATCGCCTTCAACCAGGCGGGAACCCGATGCCTCACCGTCGGCAAGAACGGGACCGGCTGCTTGTGGGACGTCAAGACCCGCACCAAACTCAACAGCCTCAAGGGCCACCAGGATTGGGTGCTGCGAGGCGCCCTTTCTCCGAACGGACGCCTCGCCGCGACGAGCTCGACCGACCGGCGCGTGATCATATGGGACACCCAGACCTTCAAGCCCGTCGCCAAGCTGGAAAACCAGTCCTTCGTCGGCGCGCCGGTCTGCTTCACCGCCGACGGCCGCTATCTCATCAGCGCCAACGACATGGACGGCCTGCAGATCAACGCGGTCACCGGCGGCGGTTCCGCCCCCGCTCCGGCTCAGAAGGCCGCCCCCGCCAAGAAGAAGGGCTAGCCCCCGGGAGCTACCTCTCCCCGGTTCGGACCTCTCCCCGGTTCGCTTCGCTCACCGACCCTCTCCTCCGGGGCAGGAGAGGGTGGAGGGAGGGTCGCCGCATTCTTACGGACGCGTGATCGTCACCGTGTTCGAGCCCCGCTCGTTGCCGGTCGTCGAGATCACGAAGACCTTGCCGAAAATGTGCGAGCCGGGAGCCACCAGGCCGGCCGTCGTGCGGAACTCCCGCGCCGCGTTCGGCGGGTTGTTGCCCGCCACGAAGGCCGTGTTCGAGTTGTACTTCGCCCCCCCGATCGAAATCCGCAGCTCGTATTCATGTAGCGTCGCGTGCGAAGAGGCCGTGTAGGTGAAGAAGCCCTCCTCGGCCTGCTCGTCGTAGCCGCCCGAGGCCGTCACCGGCGCCGGTGTCGAGCCCGGAGGCGGCGTCAAGCGCGGGCGAAAGGAAGGAGCGCGTATTACTCCCCCTCTTCGCGTGCTCCTGCGTCGCGGCGAAGGTCCCCCTCGTCGAGACGAGGGGGAGACTGGGGAATCCCCCTCGCCCGAGCGAGGGGGAAGCTGGCCGGGCAGAGCCCGTGCCGGCAGGGGGAGTAATAGAAGGGGGCTGTCGCCCCGTTCCTCTCTCGCGGGATGAAGGATAATCGGGGCGATGGAGCCGGCGTGGGTGGAGTGGGTGCCAGAAGGGATGCGGCATGCGAGCGTGCTGGGCATCGAGGGGTGGCAGTGGATCGCGCTTGGCGCGCTGATGGTGGCGAGCATCGGGCTCGGGTTGATCGTGCGCACGGTGCTCGGGGCCGTAATCGGGCTGAGGCGGCGGATCAAGACGCAGGAGATCAGCGTCGGCTCGGGTCGCGGGGTGAAGCGCTCCATCGCGCTGCTGACGGCCTCGCTGCTGTGGTCGGCGGCGCTTCCGACCCTCCATCTGGCCCAGAACCCGGCGGCTTTCTTCCATACGGTGCTCACGATCGCCGTGGTGGGGGCGGTGTCGTGGCTGGTGGCGGCGGCGTGGGAGGTGGCCTGCGACGTCTATGCCCACCGGTCGGCGGAGAACCTCTCGCGGCGGGCGACGCATTTGGTCCTGCCGCTCGTGCGGCGCTTCGTGCGGTTCGTGATCTTCGTCATCGGCGGGGTGTCGGTGGTGAGTTCGCTGGGCTACGACGTGAGCGCGCTCATCGCCGGTCTGGGCATCGGCGGCGTGGCTCTGGCGCTGGCGGCGAAGGATAGCGTGGAGAACCTGTTCGGCTCCCTGACGATCGTGATGGACATGCCGTTCCAGGTGGGGGACTGGATCAAGATCGAGAAGGTGGACGGGGTGGTGGAGGAGATCAACCTGCGCAGCACGCGGGTCCGCACGTTCGACGACTCGCTGATCACGCTGCCGAACAGCAACCTGATCAAGGCCTCGGTCGAGAACATGGGGGCGCGGCGCGTCCGACGCTTCCGGGCGTCGCTACTGGTGACGGGCGCGGTTTCGGATGCGCAACTGGAGGGCTTTTTGACGGCGGGGCGGCGGGCGTTGGCCGGGATCGGGACGGTCCGTCAGGCGGACGCGAGCCTCGCGGCGTTCGACTTCGCCGACAACGGCCTGCGCGTTCAGCTGACGGTTTATCTGGAGGTCGCCACCGCCGACGAGGAACTGCGCAACCGCGAGATCGTGATCCTCGCGCTGCTGAAGGCGGCAGCGACGAACGGCGTGGCGCTGGGCGGTGCGGCGCCCGCGGCCGCCCCGGCCTAGTTTTTGCTCTCCCCGTGCTCGCGGGCCCGGTGCGCCATCTCGGCCTCGTAGGGCTCGTAGTGGATGCTGACCGAGGCATTGCCGAGGCGGTCGCGTAGGTGCTTCTCGATCTGCTCGGCGATCTCGTGGGCTTGGACGAAGGGAAGGGCGTCGTCGAGCATGACATGGAGCTCGACCATTCGGTGTGCGCCGATCATGCGCGTCTTGAGGGCATGGTAGCCCCTGACCTCGGGGTGGGCATCGAGAACCTCTTCCAGCCGACGCCTTTCTACCGGGGGCAGGGCGCCGTCCATGAGCGGGTGGAGCACCGCACGCAATTGGCGGCCCGCGGCGACGATCGCCCACAGCGTGAACAGCATCGCAACGAGGGGATCGATCCAGCGCAGGTTCGTGAAACCGTACACGATCAGCCCGGCCAGCACCCCTACCGACGTGAGGGTGTCGGCGTTCAGATGCTGGACTTCGGAGTGGAGCACCGGCGACTCGGTCTCGCGCGCGACCTTGCGTATCCATGCCGAAACGGCGAGGTTCGAGACCACCGCATAGCCCATCGCCATCGCGGCCCAGTCCCAGGCGATCGCCTCGGTCTGCCGCCACCGCCTTCCTACCTCGAAGAGAATGAAGGCCGCAGAGCCGAGGACCAGGATCATCTGGAACGCGCCCGCCAGCAGCTCGGCCTTGCCGTGGCCGTAGGGGTGCTCCTCGTCCGGCGGCATCGCGGCGTACCGAATCGTGACGAGGGCGAGCAAGGACATGAGAACGTCGACCGTGGACTGGAGGCCTTCCGCCAGAACGCTGACGCTCCCACTCGAGACCGCGGCGATCAGCTTCACCACGACGACGACGGTCGTCGCCGCAAGCGAGACGGCGGCTGCGATGAGGGTCCTTCGCGTCGTTTCTCCCGGCACGAGATTATTGTGACTCGGGACTCGGAACGTAGCCGAAACGAGTGGCCCTCCCCGAGTTGCTACACCGCTTCGACTTCCGGTTTGGCTGGCGGCCGCCAGCGCACGTCGAGGTTCTTGACGGCCGCCGCCTCGTCGAGCCGCCCGACGATCTGCGTGGTCGGCGCGTTCTTCAGTAGCTCGGGGTCATCCGAGGCTTCGGCACAGATGGCGATCAGGGCGTCGCAAAAGGCATCGAGAGTATCCTTGCTCTCCGTCTCGGTCGGCTCGATCATGAACGCTTCGGGCACGATGAGAGGGAAATAGTTCGTCGGCGGATGAAAGCCGTAGTCGATCAGGCGCTTGCTAATGTCGAGCGCGCGCACCCCGTTTTGCTTCTTGTACCGTTCCGCGGTGAGCACACACTCGTGCATGCAGGGCCGGTCGTGCGCCGCGGGGAGCACCTCCCGCAGTCGCGCCTTCACGTAGTTCGCGTTGAGGACGGCGTGCCGCGATATCTCCGGCAGGCCCTCTCGCCCGAAAGCCATGAGATAGGTGAGCGCGCGGACCTCCATGAGGAACTGTCCGAAAAACGCGGCGACCTTGCCGATGCTCAACGGGCGCTGTTCATCGAGGACGATGCCTCCGTCGGAGCGCCTCACGACGGGCACCGGCAAGAAGGGCTCGAGGTGTCGCTTCACTCCGATCGCGCCGCATCCCGGTCCGCCTCCACCGTGGGGCGTGGAGAAGGTCTTGTGGAGATTGAGGTGCATGCAGTCGAACCCATGATCGCCTGGTCGGGTCGTGCCGACCATGGCGTTCATATTCGCGCCGTCGCAGAAGATCTGCGCCCCGCGTTCGTGGACCAGGCGGCAGATTTCTTCGATGTTCGGCTCGAAGAGTCCCAGCGTCGACGGATTCGTGAGCATGATTGCCGCAACGTCCCGGTTCAGAAGCCCCTTCAGGGCATCGATATCCGTGTTGCCTTCGGCGTTCGTCGGAACCGACTTGACGGTATAGCCGACCAAGGCGGCAGATGCCGGGTTCGTGCCGTGCGCGGAGTCCGGCACGAGGACCACGCGACGCGACTCTCCCTCCCCCCGGGACTCGTGAAAGGCCTTGATGAGCATCAGGCAGGTTAGTTCGCCGTGGGCGCCCGCCAGAGGCTGGAGGCTGATCGCATCGAAGCCCGTGACCTCGCAGAGGATGTCTTGAACTTGGGCCAGTACTTCGAGCGCTCCGGGAACCGTCGCGGCCGGCTGCATCGGGTGGATGTGGGTGAACCCGGTCAACCCGGCCGTCCGCTCGTTGATCTTCGGGTTGTACTTCATCGTGCACGAGCCGAGCGGATAAAACCCGGTTTCGATGCCGTAGTTGATGTGGCTCAGGTTCGTGAAGTGCCTGAGTAAGTCCAATTCGGCCACCTCCGGCAGATCGAGGCTCTGCCGGATCGGTCCGAGGACGGTTTCGAGATCGACCTCTGGAGTGTCGGCCACCGGCAGGTTGCAGCCGATTCGACCGGGGGAGGACTTTTCGAAGATCAAAGAGGGAGTGGGGACGGTCTTGACGATCATTCCTAACCCGCGAGTGTACCTTCGAGGGGTTCATGCTCTCCCTTAGGGTTAGGGAGAGCAGGCGGGTAGCATTCCAACTCGGCAGCAAACCTCGGCCGCCACTATAGGTATGCCCAACACCGATCGGAGCCCCAAGAAACACACCGAGCCATCCGCCAGGCTGACCCTTTGCCTTGCGATGGACCTCAAAGGCTCTACGCGGAGCGGGCTCGAACTTACCTCCAAGCGGCTCGATCGGTTCAATCTGGCCCTCGTGCACCAGTTAACGCCGCACCTTCATTCGGTCGGTCTCGAGGTGGCGGTCGTCAAGTTCACGGGTGACGGATGGCTCGTGATGTCGGACGATCAGGACCACGTCGCGCCAATGTGCTGCTTGGCCAGAATCATGGGCCAGCGCTTCCAGGTGGAGATGAGCCGCGAGAGCGGCATCGCGCCAGAGAACATCCCCGCGCTCAGGCTGGCTGTCTGTTCGGGGCGCGATTTGGCGGTCGTCTTGCACGGGGGACAGCGGGACTTCGTCGGAGGGAGCGTTCGCCGGGCTGTTCGCTCATGCCAACTTTGTCGAGATAACGAGATCCTCGTCGACGACACCGTCCGTACCTGGATTCAGCAGGACTTCCTCACCTTTCGGGTCGATCTTGAAGAGCGCTTGGCCCACAATCCCGAGGCGAAGATGGAGGAAGACCTCGCGCTGCACGTTTTGGATAAGTTGAAGGTCGAATCTGGTATCGATCCAGACGCGCCCGTGTATTACGTGAACACGCTCGCGATCTTGGGTCGAAACGAAGCGGCCGGGACGCTTGCCCACGAGATGTCGGATCATCTCGTCGAGGAGGCACGCCACCCCGGCGCGAATCAGGCGGAACTTCTCGAAAAATGGAACAGCCTCCTGCAAAGCGAGCTCGACTACGGGACGGCTCGGGAGATTCTGGACGACCTTCGGGCTGCGGGGGTCCGCCCGGACGTCCGGACGTTCAATGCCCTGATCTTGCGTTGCGAGGGGTCGAGGGCAGAGAGCCGCTGGCTGGAAATCATGCTCCAGGAAGGCATCGCCCCCAACGCGGAAACGTTCAAGATTCTGGTCCTAAAATCAAAAGAAGAGGCGACCGCTGCCAAGCGACTCGAAAAAATGGAGAAGCTCGAAGTGCAGCCGAACACGTCGGTGCTGAATGCGCTCATCGCCAAGGCGGAAACCTATGCGACGGCCTCGCGCTGGATGGAACGCCTCGTACGCGCCGGCGTAGGCCTCGACGGTGAATCCTACGCGCTCTTGGTTCACAAGGCCGAGGACTTCGACACCGCGCGTCACTGGATCGAGGCGATGATCGACGGCGGAATCGAGCCCGACGAGATGACCTTCGTCAGCCTGTTCGGAAAGGACCTGTCTAACGTCGACGCAGACTCGCTGCTCGGCTGGTATCTTGGCCTGCGATACCACCCCGCCAAGCCGATTCAGCGCGCCATCGCCAACTACCGAAGAAGCGGAAGGGTGCGCGACGCTCTTCGTTTGGCCCTCGACTATCCTTACACCCAGACCGCCCTTAAAACCATGCGCCAGTTTCCGACGCAGGCGCTGGCCTACTTCGAGGGCGTCGTGAAAGACGATCCCGATCATCCGAATGGCACCTATGCCCTCGGCATGGCGCTCTACGAATTGGGTCGGAGCGACGAGGCGGAGAAGTGGCTTCGAAAGGCTCGCGATGTGGCCGGGCATGGTCCGCGTCGGGACGAACTCGACCGTTATCTCGACCAACTCAACGCGATCCAGCAAGGGGTCAAGCCCCTTTGAAGGCCGAACTCAAGGAACTTTGGCGGTTTCGCGAGCTTCTCTTCGCGATGGTAGAGCGCGAACTGCGAATCCGCTACAAGAACAGCGCGCTCGGCTTCTTCTGGTCGCTTCTCAATCCGCTGATCACCGTGCTGGTGATGACGGTCGTGTTCAAGTACGTGATGAACAACGACACGCCGAACTTCAGCGCATACATTTTGGCGGCCTACCTCCCCTATCTCTTTTTCCAGCTGACCCTCCTCGACGCGTCCCAGAGTGTTTTGGTGGCGCTCCCGGTGGTCAAGAAGGTCTACTTTCCGCGGGAAATCCTGCCTTTAGCCAGCGTCTTCAGCAACTTCATCCACTTCCTATTAGCGATCCTCGTTTTCTTCGCCTATCTGCTCGTCGTTTACTTGCTAGATCCAAGAATATCTCCTTTTTCTTGGACGATTCTCTTGCTGCCGGCGCTGTTGCTGATCAACTTCGCCCTTGCCGCCGGACTCTCGTTGATCGTGTCGGCGCTGAACACGTTCTATGAAGATGTCAAGTACATCGTCAGCGTCCTCCTCTATCTGTTATTCTTCTTGTCACCAATCATGTACTTTAGCGAGACGGTGCTCTACTCGGGCGGCCTCGGCGGCAGGAACCAACTCATCTACTTCCTCTACCATCTGAACCCCGTAGCGATGCTTTGCACGGCTTATCGAAAGGTTCTCGTTCCCCCCCAGCCGGTCCAGGTGGGCGAAAACTTCTATCCCGCGCTCCCGCTGGACTGGGGGCTGCTCGGTATTACTGCGGCGATGTCGCTCGCCGCTCTGATCGGCGGGTACGCGATGTTCAACCGGATGAAATGGCGCTTCGTCGAGCGGCCCTAGGTTGATCTTCGCATCATCCACACGGCGGCTTCGTCTCGGCTCCGACGTTGAACGATGACTCGAAATCCGTCTCCGAACGCCTCTGCGTCGACATGATCGGGCACTTCGCCGCTCGTCCAGATCGAGCGAGCCGCTTCGGTCACCAAGTCCCGTACCAAGGTCTCGTGATCGGGAGGACAGTCCTGCGCGAAGAGATCGGGAAGGCCACGCTTCGTCATGCCGTAGGTTCGAGCCGAGCCTGCGCCGTCTTCGACCTGCCACTCGACGTCGACTTGGACTTCGAATACAGCGGTGTCCGGGTTTTCCGCCAAGACGTCTCGGTGGGAGTCGAGGGTGATCAGGCGCTGAGCAACCGCATCGTAAACCACCTCACCGTGGCCTAGCGCTGCAACGGCCTCGGCAACGTGGGGCAGAAACCGAAGGTGCCGGTCGTCGCGCAGAGGCTCCTCGGAAATGTAGCGGACCATCACGAAGCCCTGTGCCGCCGCCAGCGCCTCGAGAATCGCGGCGGTCGGTTCGGCGCGGGGGGTGAAGAGGTCGGGGCGAAACTGCTTCGGGTTCCGATCTCGGCGAACGAGTCCCATGTGGAACCGGATATCGGAGAACAAGAGGGCCTCCTTGGACCCGATTCGACCTTCGCCGAACGGCCGGTCCTGCACTAGCCGCGTCATCACCGCATCTTGCGAGGGCAGCTTCGCCTCGGGCAAGTACACCCAATACTCGGCGTGGGCGAGGTAGCCCGGCGCTCGACTCCGTTTGGATCTCCAGGTGAGCCATGCCGCCAAGAGCACGAGCGCAATGGGGATGAGGATCGCCATTTAGGGATGGTTCCCCGTGAGCCACGCTTGGGCCACCGTGAGCTCTGGTTCATCCAGGATTCCCCAGCAGAGCGGGCACAAAGCCGCCTCATTGACGCGGCTGCCCCGGCAGAGGAGGCAGGAGTCGATGCGCCGTGCCGCCTGAATGAGATCGGGTCGCTCTCTCAAGATCCAGATCAACTGTTCTCTCGGGATGCCCTCCGAATTCCAGCGCGGCATGATCGATTTTGGCTCAGAATAGCGACGTGCGCCGATGGATGCTCCCTGTGATCGTCGCCGCGCTCGCGCTTGCACCAGGTTGCGCCCGTCGCGAGCAGGGCATCGTCGTGCTGCGGATCGCGAACTGGGGTGGCGCGGGTGACGACAGCGACTTCACTCGCACCGTGCAGAGTCTTTACCGGGAGTTCGAGGCGCAGAACCCAGGCGTCGTCGTCCGGGTCGAGGGCATCCCTGGAAGCCAGGAGTATGTGAGCAAGATGCTCCTGAACTTCGTCGCCGACGCGGCGGCCGATGTAATGGCACTCGACGCCTCCAGTGCGGCGATCTTCATCGACAATGACGTATTGCTCGATCTCGCGCCACTCATTGGTGCGGACCCCGAATTCGACATCGAGGACTTCTATCCAAACGTGGTGGACATCGCTCGCCGAGGCAATCGAATCCTCGCGATTCCGGGCGACTTCACGCCGATGGTGATGTACTACAACAGGCGACTCTTCGACGAGGCAGGGGTGGAGTATCCGAAGCCTGGCTGGACCTTCGACGATTTCCTCGAAAAGGCTAAACGACTCACCAAGCCCGGCAAGCAGTGGGGCTTCAAGTTCGTCAACTGGATGCCGGGCTGGATCATGTGGCTCTGGAACGACGGAGCCGACGTGCTCTCTCCGAGCGGCGACCGGGCGAACGGCTATCTCAATTCGCCAAGCAGTGGGGCAACCCTAAGCTTTCTTAAGGACCTCGTCGATGTCCATCGCGTTGCCCCGAGCCTCAGCGAGTCGGCAGCGGCGGGCGTCGACCTCTTTGCGAACGGTCAGGCCGCAATGGAGATCAGCGGACACTGGGCGATGGTCGGCTACCAGGCGGCACCGAACCTGAAGCTGGAGGACGTCGGGGTGGCCGAATTGCCTACCGGGCGAGCGAGCGGATCGGTAACGGTCATGTACGAAGCCGGCTACGCCATCGGCAAAGGCTGCCGCAATCCCGAAGTCGCTTGGAAGTTCATCAAGTTCATGACCAGCCGTGCGGTCCAGGAGCGATACCAATCCACCGGGATCGCGGTCTGCGCGCGAAAGGATGTTGCCGAATCGAGGGCAGCCAACGATCCGCGAGAGCAGGAGTTCCTGCGGATCGTGCCGTCGGCTAGGCCGCCTTGGGGGAGCCGAGTAACTGGCTACGACTTCGTCGAGGCCACTGGTCAGAAGACGATGGACAACATCCTCGGGGGCACGCGAATTCAGTCCGCGCTGGACGAGGCGGTCCGCCGCATCGACGGGTACTTCGCGATTCGCTAGACCGAATCCATTAGGCCGCGATGGGCGTAGACTCTTGTCGTGAAGCGGACGCTGCTGCAGCAGATCGAGGCGAATCGGCGTGCGTCGGCGTTCTACTCGTTCCTTATGGTCCTCTTGGTGGCGGCCTTGGGTGCCGCGATCGGAGGCTATTGGGCCCCCAAGCAGTGGCCGCTGATCGGCGCAGGTGCCGGCGTAGTGGCAATCATCGTCGCCTTCGTCGCGCGTTTCTCAGGCCCCAGCATCGTTCTCTCGATCTCTCATGCTCGAACGGCGACGCCCCTGGAACTCCAACGGCTTGACAATGTGGTCGAGGAGATGGCCGTCGCGGCAGGCATCCCGAAGCCCCGCGTGTACGTGATCGACGACACGGCAGCGAACGCCTTCGCCACGGGGATGGACCCGAAGAATGCGATCGTCGTTTGTACGACCGGCCTACTGCAGCGACTGGAGCGTGATGAACTGCAGGGCGTCATTGCCCACGAGATCGCCCACGTGCGGAATTTCGACGTCCGGCTAATGACGACGCTGGCGATCGTCGCGGGTCTCATCCCGCTGATGGCCGACTTCTTCCTCCGAGCAAACTTTTGGGGTGGACGCGGGCGACGCAGCAGCAACGATGGTGGCGCCGTGATTGCACTAGTTATCGGGCTCGCGCTGGCGATCCTCGCGCCGCTGTTTGCACGCATGCTCGAACTGGCCGTTAGTCGCCAGAGGGAGTACATGGCCGATGCTACCGCCGCCGAGCTCACGCGGTATCCGGAGGGCCTTGCACGTGCCCTCGAGAAGATCGCGGCCGATCCCGAGCCTCTCGAAGCGGCCAACCGAGCGACCGAGCACATGTACATTGTCAATCCGTTCAACAAGTGGGGAAGGGCGGTGTCGTCGCTGTTCAGCACGCATCCGCCCACGGAAGAGCGAATCCGACGCTTGAGAGCGCTGATGGGACAGGTTCCTCCTGTGCCATAATCGCGGGCATGAGCGATATGACCACCCCGCCGCGGGCCACGGAAACCGGCGCCGCGTCGAACACCGGTGGGGAAGAGCGAGGTTTCCGAAAGCCGATGTACCGGGACAAAGAGGGCTCCATGGGCGTTCCGGGCGGCGAACCCAGGTTCCGCGGCCGCCGTCGCCGAAAAGTCAGCTACCTCACGATCAACAAGATAGACACCGTCGACTACAAAGAGGTCAACATTCTCCGTCGGTTCTTGAACGATCGAGGCAAGATCCTCCCCAGCCGGCAGACCGGCAACACCGCCAAGCAACAGCGAATGATCGCTCAGGCGATCCGCCGAGCTCGGGAAATGGCTTTGCTGCCCTTCGTCGTGACCGAGTTCACCGGCGAACGACCGCCCCGTCCGCGGTATGGCGACCGCCCGGACCGTGGCGAGCGCTACTCCGATCGAGGGGATCGAGGAGATCGAGGGGATCGTGGCGAGCGCGCCCCCGCCGCTGCCGCCGAACCGGCGCCGGCTCCCGCTCCAGCACCCCAGCCAGAACCCGAGGAATAGCGCCCGATCGACCGATAGGTCTGATATGACAGACGGGACCTATCGAAGGGATCGCGCAGGTGGAGGAACCCTTGTTCCCTGAGTGGACGGTCGCCGTTGGCTTGATGATCGGTGCGGCGATCGGCAGCTTCCTCAACGTAGTCATTTACCGGATGCCGTTGGGGAAGTCGCTCTCCAACCCACCGCATAGCTTCTGCCCAGCCTGCGAACATCGCCTCGGCGTTCCGGACCTGGTGCCCCTCTTCAGCTGGCTCTTCCTGCGCGGTCGATGCCGGCACTGCAAGGGCCGCATCCCTGCCCGCTATTTCTTCGTGGAGGTCGTCACCGGCGGCATTTGGGCCGCATTCTGGTGGCAGTATCTAATTGCCGGATGGGATCCCGCACGAGCAGTAGCGCTTATGCTGTTTTCGGCATGTCTGATTGCCGCAACCTATATCGATCTTCGGTGGTTCATCATTCCCGATGAGATCAACGCGCTAATGCTGGGGATTGGAGCAGCCTATAACGTGGTCCTCTATGCTCAAGCTCGCCCGGAAGCAACAACTTGGGGCATCCCCAGTTCGCTTGCGGGTGCCCTATTCGGCGTAGGAGCGTTGTGGGCGGTCACTTTTCTCGGGCGCTTGCTGTTTCGCAAAGACGCCATGGGCCATGGCGACATCAAGATGGCGAGAGGGATCGGCGCCGTGCTGTTCCCGATGGCCGCCGGGATGAGTTTCGCAGTGGCGGTCGCTTTGGGCGCGGTCCTCGGCGCGGTACAAATACTGGTTCGGAGGCGACCGGCCCCCGAAGCGGAACAGGAAGAGGCGGACGGGAATCTAACTGAGGACGTCGAGCCCGAGTCGCTAGGATCGATCCTTCGATGCGGTCTCGGGTACGTTCTCTGTATCGATGTGATCGGCTTGGCGCTGCCGAAGCTCTACGAACGGTGGTTCGGAGAGGAGGCCTATGCGGTAGAGTCGATCGAGGAAGAAGACGTCGAAGTGGAAGCGACGGTCATCCCATTTGGGCCCTATTTGGCCCTGGGCGCGATCGTGGTTGCACTCTTCGAAGGTCCGTTGGGCCGGCTCGCTTCGTCTTATTGGCAATGGGCGACGGGCGAGCGTCCTTAGCGGGAACTTTACAATGGGCAGCCCAGTCTGAAAGACGGGTTTTGGGGTTAGGCATAGGGTTATGAATAGGCGGCTTGGCTTTACATTAATCGAGTTGCTGACCGTGATCGCGATTATCGCGATCTTGGCGGCCATTATCTTCCCGGTCTACGCACGGGCGAAGGACAGCGCTTACCGCGGGTCCGATATCAGTGCGATGAACGACCTGCGCTCGGCGCTCCAGCTCTACCGGATCGACCAAGGGGGCTATCCCCCGGCGCTCCTCGGCTACGTATCCCGCTATCAGTCGGGGCCGAACGCGGGGAACGTCATCCCGGCCGAACTGATTACTGGGTTTCTCTACCCGAAGCGGGTCGTGAGCCTGAACACGTTCACGCCGGCTTACAATCGGGTGGGCAGGAGCGTGATCACCGAAGCCGTCTGGCCGAACCGGTATATCGCCAATCTGGGCGCCGATCCGATCCTCGACCTGAACGGAGACGGCAACCGCACGCCCGCCGACGACACGATTGGCGCTCGCCAGGCCTACGGCCCCACGACTTTCGTGCTGCTCGACCCCACGCAGCCCCAAGCCCCCAATAATCCTCGCGCGGAGTTCTACAAGGTTAGCGGCTACGACGTGACCGAGGTTCCCGACCAGAACCAGGGACGGCGGACCGAGCTTCGTTACACGCTGTTCTGGACGAATTACGCGATCGGGCAAGGCGATCCCAACTATGGCAGCGGCTCGCCGTTCGACGATCCCCGACAGCTGGGCTACGACGATCCGCCCGAGAGCACCGTCGTCACGTGGGACAGCTACTTCCGCGACTGGCGGAACTTCCAACCGGACGGCGGTCGCCGCGACATCGTCCTCTTTCTCGGTGGCGGAGCGCGAACCTTCGATTCGAAGCTGCTGCACCAGCGCTCCTGGCGCGTGATGCCCTGAAGTGCCGGCGGTGGGCTGCGGCCCGCCCGGTCGGACGACCTACTTACGAGAGACTTGAACGATCTTCATGAAGCGTTTTAACCTACGAACCGGCGCATCGCTGATCGAGATCCTTGTCGTGATCGTGATCTTTCTCGTCGGGATTCTCGCGATCGCGCAGATCTTCCCCGGCGGCCTGAACATCCTTCGCACGACTCGGAATACTACGATGGCGACCGCACTCGCACGGGCCGAAATGGAACGGCTCAAGAGCCAAGTGGATCAACTGGCCGAGGCCATCGTGCCCGCAAGATATGTGTGGAACGGAACACGGTACGTGATCGACTACGACCTCAACAGGTACCCCAACGATTTCAGCCCCGCCGGCGCGGTCGGCCTCGACGTCGATGGCAACTTCGTCGGCCCTAACGGCATCCTCGGCCGATGGCCCTACCTGAGCGGTCCGAACGTGATGACCCGGGTGGTCGGCGAATCCCGAACCATACCGTCTCCGCGATACTTGAGCGACCCGACGCCGACCGGCTCTACTTACGGTGGCCTCATGGCCTGCCAATTCGCGCCGGTGATTTACGACCCCACCTATCCGGTCACTTTTCTCGTGTACGGCAACGACCTCCAGCGCCGGATCGTCGAAAGTGTGCCGGGAGGGGCGCAGGTTCGCCAGGATTACATCGCTTTCATCGACGAACTCGGTGAAGAGATGGCGCTTCCGATGGGACCTGCAAGGCCGGATCTTCCCGGCTATTCACGCGTCTACCGAGTCTCGGTCTCCCTTTACGTGGATGGACCGGGCGGGTCGAGACAAAGGGACTTGGTGACCCTGGTTCCGTTGCCCTCGCCGACGAACAACTCGCAAAGGCAGTACGTCGCCATTCGTTTCGATGACGCCACCTACTTTCCCGTCGGCCCCGGAGAGACCGTGCGGCATGCGGACCTCGACACGTTTCGGGTGGCCCGAGTCTTCGATCAGCTCGGCACTCCGAATGCCCCTCAGTTCCTGACCGAAGACGACGTCAAGAACAACCCGAGCCTGAGGGACGACGCCTCGTACCAATACGATTTCCTCGACGACAAACTCGGCCTGATGCTCTTCAACCCGGTCGGCTTCAACTACCAGGAGCGACGAGGCCGCGGCCGCGTGCCGCTTCGCGCCAGGGTCGATTACGACGTTTACGACTGGCGGATCATCCGGGACGAGTTTCGAGTGCCGCGCAACATGCCGTTCGAGCGCAAGTTGATCCTGAACTCCATCAAGGTGCGGGGCAACAAGTACTCCGATCAGCGACCGTACACCGGTATCGGTTTTAGGGTCGCCAACGAAACCACTGAGCGAGATTTCGTGCTTGTCGATACGGAGACCGGCGGCGTTATCATGCCCACGTCCTACGCGGTGGACAAGTCCTCCGGCGTGATCTCCTTTATCGACGACCCCGCGGTCACGAACCAGGTCGGAGAACTCGGCGCGCTCATCATGTACCCCAAGGCGGCGGCGGTATCGGCCCTGCCCGACATCCGTGGCCGGAGCGTCCGCGCGCTTTACCAAGGCGTTGGTGAGTGGGCGGTGCAGGTCGAGAAGGCGGTCCGGAGCTATCAAGTGGTTTACGATGCCACGCCAGGACTTCGGCAGTGTTACGTCGGTGGCTCGAACCCGAACGTGAACGGCGATCGCCCCACGCGGGTCTACTTCCCGCTGGCGGATATCGGCAAGCAAGTGCTGGTAGGTGAGATTTGGTACGACGACGACCAGACCGGCACTCTCGAAGTGGCGTACGAACAGCAGTTCCTCATCCAGGCTCCCCGAGCCGGTGAACTGCCTCTGGGGTTCATCGACGTCCGCGACGTTCTCCCCGCCTCGTCGTTCAATTTCTCGAACGGCTACGCGGTACGGCGCGTTCGCGGCGCCTCGGTGGGCGTTCGCGCGATGTGGAACCCGCTCGTCTTCAACGTCGGCGAAGACCCAACCGAAAACATGAATCGCTATCACGAGTGGGAACGTGGCTGGAGAAAGAGCCGCACCGAGACGTTCTTGATGGGAGGCATGGGTAACTGATGCGAACTCGACGAGGCTTCACGCTGATCGAGCTCATCACGGTGATGACCATCACCGCGATCTTGCTCACCATCATCACGGTGCCCATCATCCAGAGCTTTAACCTGACCCGGGCTGCCCAGGGCTTTGCCGACGCTCAGGACCGAGCGCGCCTGCTCATCGACCGGATCTCTCGCGAGATTTCGAACAGCGCCGGCGTGCGCGACAACTCAGGCCCGCGAGGAGCCCTGGACATCCGCGTTCCGGGCCAAAACGGGGCGCAAGAGACCATTCGCATCGAGAACGCCAAGCTCGATATCGTCAAGCCCTCACAGGGCGAGGAAAACATCGACCCCAACAATCCGGGACTGTTCATCAATCCGGTCACCGGAAAGGTGGACCCGACTCTTCGGTCGCCGAAGGGTCAAGTGACGCTTCCGGTTGCACCGGGCGCGACCTTGGTGCGGTACTTCATCGGACTCAAGCGGCCTTTCGCCGTCGACCTTCAGGGCAATCGCCTGGACACGCCTGCCGAGTACAACAACGGCTACGACGGCATCCTGATGCTTCGCAACGGGCGGCCGGACAACCTCTATGTCCTCTGGCGGGCCGAAGTTCAACCCTTCCGCTGGGCGGCCGGCACGCGGACCGTCAATACCGACCTGTTCGATGTCGATCCCAACACGGGCGAGCCGGTCTACGACGATCCTCAGTTCTTCTTGCCCGACGGCAGCGCTCCCAAGGCCCTGCGCGTCCAAAACTGGCTCAACCGTAGCGCCATCGTTACGGAATTCAGCCGCTACGACATGATCCAGGCGATGTTCGACCGGCGCACGAGAGTGCCGGTTTACGACGGCAACGTGCCGCGGGTCTTTCCGCTCGTCCAATTCACGCCAAAGCGGCAAACCAGCGAACCGCCCATCGGAATGATGGCCGTTCGAAGCGGTGAAGAATCTACCAACTCCGCCAAGATCGGACCCGACGTCTACCGTACGAATTTCGGTGGATGGACGGACACCTTCATCCGTACCTGGCCAGGATTCTGGCCCGTGCAGTTTGGTTACGGCGGCCGCATCCGCCCCTCGGATAATCCGAGCAACGTCTTTGCCGACGACCCGCGCGCGGTCTGGCGGCGACAGGACAGCGCCGGCGCACCGCTTAACCCTTACGTGATTGGCGATCTCCGATTCGTGCCCGCCGAGGGTCCCGCGCCCGGGTATTCGATTTTCGCGTTCGACCCGTCGCTCGGCACCGAACGGACCCCCGCTGCTCGAACCGAGCTCTTCCGGATCACCGAGTACCGAAACGATGTCCGCAACAACGTCCCCTATCCGTTCACCCGAAACCTGGCGAACAATGTGCTGACCAACCAGGCGTTGCGCCAGTTGGCGGTGCTCTACACGGTCGATCCCAAGGGCGGGCAGGTCATCAGCAGCTTCGGGATCGAAGAAGTCGGCCAAAACCCGCCGCCGAATCCGCTTCCCGACAATCGCCCCGTTGCGGCGACCGGCCTCGCCTACACTCCTGCGAACGACAACACGATCGGGGGAGGAAGCTGGTTCAGCTACGGCACGATCAACCAGCGCTTCAACAAGCTGTGGAACGACTGGGCCACGATCTTCCTGAACAACCGGTCCGACCCCAGCCAGGATCCCCTGGACCTGCCTCGCGAGCGGTTCTGTAAGCGATACGTCGATCTTCGAGTCCTGCCGCAGGCGGACGGGACGCCGAGCCCGCTGCATCCGACCGAGGGATTCCCCCGAGGCAGCATCGTCCCGGGAAGCGAAGTGGTGCTCGGCCCCGACCAGAACCCCGGACCCAACTACGGCGAATTGGTTCGCTACACGCGCGTCACCCAGCGCCCGGTCGGAGTGAACCAGTACTACATCAACTATGTCGACCAGCGCGAGCCGAACTGGGAGGATTGGGACGGACCGAATGGCGGAGGCACCCAAGGCATTCAGACCATCGCCAACGTTTACGATCCGACCGTCTACAACGCGCAAGACTTCGTTTCTGCGGTGTTCCAACCCCAGTTCCGAAAGGGCTACCTCGAGTTCAACAGCCGATTCGGCGAGCCGCTTCCGAACGGGAACATCCTCATCTATTACCGCTTCCAATTTACTGAGCCTAGCGATACGTTCGCGATCGACTACGACACCCGACAAGTGATCGACATCAACCTGACGATTCGCAATTACCCGCAGACCAACCTGCCGAATGGCCAGACCATCACTGTGCAAGGTTCGGCTAGCGTGAGGAACTTTATTCGATGAGGAGACGGCACTCGATGAGACCGAAAATCAGCCGACAGACCATCGGCGGCCAGACGCTGATCATCGCGATCCTGCTCCTTGGGGTCCTGCTGATCTTGGGCGTTGCGTTTTCTGGAATCATCTCGCGCAACATCACTCAAGCCGGGCGAAGTCAGCAGCGGACGGTGTCTGGCGACCTCGCCGATGCCGGGATCCGGTACGCGCATTATCAGCTGCTCTATAGCGGCCTCGGCGCCGACTGGCGACCCGTTCCGACCCCGCCGGCCCTCGATCCGCAAGGCTTCACCAAGGATCCCGACGTGCTCTACCTCCGGCCGCGGCCCGTGCCGGATGTGGGCCTTCGTAACGCGGCCGATCCCCAGATCGACCTCGGCGGCCCCGACGGACTCGGCCCTTATAGCCGCGTACTGAACGACAAGGGTCGCTATCTGGTCCGCGTGCGTTTTGCGCCCGCCGATTTCGACAACTTCGCCAATCCAGTCGGCCCGATGCGCCGGCCGGGCAAGGCTCGCAATTACCTGTTCATCGAGAGCGTGGGTCGTGCCGGCGCCGTCCGCGTCGGTGACCCTACGACTCAGGCTGTCGAAGCGGCCAAACTGGCGAACTATGCCGACGACGCCGACTACCGCAACTCGCTCAACCGGATGCGGATCATCGACTCTCGCAACAGCAACCAGCGCCGCCTCGTCGCCATGGCCTCGATCGGCATCATCGAGAGCGCCCGCTTCATCACCGATCTTTATCGCGTGAGCCGCGCCGCCGAAATCGGTGCGCCGACCGACGGCGGAATCCGGTACGAGAACGAACCGGTATCCCCGATTACCAAGTGGGGAGGTGCGCTGCCCGCCAACGGCCAGACTTTCCAAGGCACAGGCTCCTTCTATAGCAACGCCGACGTGGTTCTCTACGGCGAGCACGAGGTCCGCCTCAACCGAGACCTCGGCGACATGTGGGCCATCGCTGGAACAATCCGGGGCGCAGACGGAAACTCCGGACTGCGGCTGTTCGTCGACAACGATCCGGCCAGCCCGTACGCGGTTCAGAACAACACGCCGGATAGCCTCAATAGCCGAAGCCAGAACTTCCGCACCTTCGGTGGGCTCCTTCGCGATGGCGAGCAGGACGTCGACGCGAACGGCTATGCCCGGAGCATCCCCTACAAGACGCCTCCGTCGTTCCAGACTCCCGATCCGGCTACCAACCAGAACCGATATGTCGTAATGACTCGCGACAGCGGGCCGCTGGACGCCAACGGGCGCAACATCGGGCGCAACGGCTACGGAAGCGGCGTCTATGTCGACTCGAACGAGCGCGGCAACGCGAGCACCGAGGATCAGCGCGAGACCGTCGAGGTCAGCAAGTCCCTTCCGGCAGACTGGCTGAATCCGAACAACCCGAACTCGATCGGCTGGCAGGGGCCTTACTACGTGCCGCTGGCCGCTTATCTGAAGCTGCTCCCCGACGGATTTACCATTACCCGCGATAGCCGGAGCCGCAACCGCTTTTGGCGTCGACCGGACGGCTCCGCTACGAACACCTCGCGCATTCGATATCGCGTTCGCAACATCGGAGGCCAGGTCTATATCATCAACAGCATCGTCAGCGGGGATCGCGTCGATCAGGTCAACCTGGGGGACAACGAGTTCCTGGTCAACGGCCGCCCCTTCAACGGGGTGATCTACTTCGAGGGCGACGTTCGGGTTCGCGGCGTGATTCCGACCAACGTCCAAGTGACGGTGGCTTCGATGGGCACGATCTACGTCGAGGGCTCGATCACGAAGGGTGTCGTCGACGAGCGAGGAACGACGATCTCCGAGTCCAGCCGCAGCATGCTGATGCTCATGGCAAAGGACTTCATCGCTCTGAACACGACCCAGTTCTTCGGCCCCGCAGGCGGGGAAGTGCCGCGCCCAAAGAACGCCGATCCTTTGCCGGATACACCCAACCCGGTCGAACTTGACCTGAGCGAGGCGCCTAACCTGACGCTCCAAACCCAGTTCCTGCTCGACCCGAACGCCAACGGCGCCAACCCGCTCAACCCGCAAAGCTGGCAGCCTTTTGCGAACCGATACACCGCCTTTAACACCGGGACTCCATGGGCGACGAACATGCTGATGACCCATGCCGCCGACGACAACGGCCCGGCGTTCATTCAGCTTGACATCGCTCCGGCCACGTTCAACGACGCCGGCGCGACACCCTTCGCCTCGTACTTGTTCGCTCGAACGATCGGCTTTGGTGCTGCCGGGACCATCGATTTCAACGCCGCCGGGGCATTCTTCGGCGCTCCTGGAAACATCCCGACTTATGGCCTGGGCAATCCGTCCACGAACGCCTATCCTAAGTTCGAGGCGCTGGCCCTGCCGGTGGTTACGCCGACTTGGACGGTTACGAACCGACAGTTGACGCCGCCGGGCGGCAACGGCGAAGGCGACTTCCGGCTCGGCCTCCAAGACGAGAGTCTCTTCAACTTGCGGCTCGGAAACCTCGGCGGATTCGCCCCGAAGAACTATGCCCTCGCCCGATTCGCGGTGACTCCACACGACATCCGTATCGAAGCCGCCATGTACGCCGAGGAAGGCTCCTTCTTCGTCATCCCCGGACCGGCTTTCAACTACAACCCCGACGACAATCGTGCAGCCTTCGACCAGAACGTTCAAAATCTCGGCAGCCTCGAACTGGCTCTCCGCGAGCGGTTCGAACGCTTCGGAGTGATGCCGGAAGTACCGTTCTACGGCGAGCCGCTGGATGTTCGGATTCAGGTCTTCGGCGCGATTAGCGAAAACATGCCTCCGCCGATCAGCCAGCAGGGAGAGTGGCTCAAGAAGTGGGGCTGGATTCCGCGGTACGTCGGTGGCACCGGACGATTCATCCCTGCCCAGCACGTGCCCGCCGGCTACGACCTGCAAACTCGCAAGTACGTGCCCAACCTCATCGTGAATTACGACCCGTCCCTCGCCACTGCCGGCGTTGAGGTCTTGCCTGGCCGGTGGGATCCAATCCGGACGGACCGATACGGCTGGACTCTGCCGCCGATGCCAATGCTGCCCGTGAGTCCTACTTTGATCTATTTCGGAGACAACAACCCATGATCGACCGCCGACTCATCGCAAGCGCTCTGACCTGGCTCGCTGCCGCTGTCGCGGTAGCCGGTCCCCAGAATTACGCGCAGCGATCGAATCAGATCAACGCAGGCATCCTCCTCATCGAGAGCCAGCGCACGGCGCCCGCCGCAGGATTGCCTTCCGGCACCCCGCTGAACGGGGCACCTCATGTCTGGGGCAACCTGGATCGTGACAACGCGATCCGGCCGGCTGCTTGGACGTTCGTGAATCCGCGGGCTTCGACCTCGCTGACCGAGAGCCTGCAGCTCCGCTGGAACGCGCTCACCGGCGGCGGGGCGCCCTCGCTGAACACGCGGCTGAGCAAGCGGAGCGCGGCTTACTGGGAGGTCTCCCTCGCAAACTCGTCGGATAATGTTCTCGCCGACTTCGACGTCCTCTTGCTGCCGATTTCCGCCGGGCTCCAACTCAACCCGCTTGAGCGAGAGCGGCTGCGCAAGTTCATCGACCAGGGTGGCATCCTCTGGGTCGATATCCAAACATCCGCGAACTACATCGACGTCGCCAATCCGACGCCACTGCCCTTCGCTCTGTGGCAGTCGCCTAACGACCTCCAGGCGAACCTGGGCCATCCGATTCTCAGCTTCCCGAATTCGGTTTCCTACGAGGACTTGTTCTGGATGCAGACGGACGGCTCGCGACTGACGCGTCCAGTCCAACTGAACAACGAGGGACTGATGGGCATGGGCCGGATCCTCGGTTGGATCGAGGGCGACAGCTACAAGATGCAGCAGGTGGTCGGAAACAACCAGGGCGACTTCATCTCGGTCGGCCAGATCGGCGATGGATACCTCGCGGTCACGACCCGCGGCATTTCGCAGAAGCTTAATCGAGGCTATGCCGGTGCGTCCATCGTCGCCAATCTCGGCTTTAACTCGAGCGGACCAGTCGCCGATGCCGGGTTCATCGCGGCCGGGAAACTGGCGGTCAACATCGTCAGTCTCGGCTCGGGCTTCGCGGGCCAACACCGGGGCAGCCGCAAGATGCACAGCAGCGCCGTCGACCTCGCCGCGCCGCTCTTCAAGCGTTGGGAAGGAAGTACGTCAACCAACCGCCAGCCGGTGATCTTCAAGGGAAGGGCGATTTGCATGAGCAACGGACGAGTCGTCGTGCTCGATGCCAACCCCTCGAACGATGTGGATGGCGACGGCAACCCGGACGATGGCCTCCCTGATCCTCCGGGCTCCAATTTCGACATCCTGTGGCAAAGCACACCGCTGGCGACACCGACCTCCGCACCGACCTGCGCGGAAGTGCCGAACTCTATCCTTCCGACCCTGCGGCCCGGCTTCAACTGCGTCAACCAAATCCTTGTCACCGACGGCAGCGGCCGGGTGCTCGTCTTCGATCTGGAATCGCCGTCCGGCGCCAACATTGCCCCGCTGAGGACGATCGATCCGCCCGATGCGGCGATCCTCGGAACCGACGGGCCCTTCCCGCCGACGATCCATGAGGGTCTTGGATTCATCGCCGACACGCGATCGAGCGGCAATTCCGGCCGCGTCTGGATCATCGACTTGGCTCAATCGGCGCTCCTCGCCACTCCCGACGAGTGGTCTATCCAAGGCACGCCGCGTCTTCCTGAGCCGAGCGGAGCCCCGGTTGTAGGTTACATTCCGATTGCAGACAACTCCGGAGGCGTCGACCGAGTCGTCTATGTTCCGACTGCGCCCAGCAGTGGCATCACGCCGCGGCCCTCGGGAATCACCAGCCTTTGGCTCGGTGTCCGAGGGGAGAAGCCGCTGAACTTCGACACCAATACGCCCGGAATCCTGCGGGTCACGACTCGAGCGAGCCTCCAGGGCCTGCCGGTCTACCTGCCTTCCGGAGCGAGTCCATACGGCGTCAAGATCTCCGTGGTCGATCAGTTCGGCAACCCCCTTTCCGGCGCAGCGATGAGCGGCATTTTCAACGGAGGCCTCACGCAGAGTACGAACGGTGAACTTCAGTTCGGGCTGACCGGCGGACTCCCACAAGGCGCTAGCGTAAGAGTCGACTACACCATCGATTGGGGAGCGGTCGGACCAACCGTGCCCAGCGATATCTATGTCCGCGGCGAACTCGGTCTGCCTGACGATACCGGCAATTCGCGCAAAGTGCTCGGCAGCCCCGCGCTCTCTTCCTACGGCACGCTATTCATCGTTAGCGGCAACGGCGACGACGGCGGCGGCCTGTTCTGCCTGCGCGAAGAAGGTCGGGGCGACTTCAAACTGCTCTATCGGTGGGAGTTGTACGATGCCCTCACCTTCCGCTACAACGGGACCCCCGGCCAACCTGAGACCGTTGCTCTGCGACCGGCGATCCTCGACGAGGATTACTTGGTCACCAACTTCCTGACCTTCCTCAACAACGATATGACTCGATTGGCCTTTAAGGGAGGTCCATCGGTTCTGGGAGATACGGTCTACGTCCTCGCCAACGCCCGAAAGAGCGTCTTCGGTTTCCCCTCGCAAACGAGCGTCTTGCTTGCTTTCAAGGCAAACCCCGAACCGGTCGAAATCGACGTCGAAAATCTCCAGCCCGGCTTCACAATCGAGCAACCGGACGTTGCCCGAAGTCTGACCAAGAACGCCCCGGAAGTCCCCAGCCGGCTTCAGCCAGCCCAATATACGTTTGAACCCAACGTCGGCGGCAGCAACCGCAGCCGTATTCGCTTCAACAACATGATGACAGCCGGAAGAGGACGGGTTCGAGACTCCTTGTCGACCAGTCTCCCGATCATCATTAAGCGAAGTGGCCAAGGCGACCTTCTTATCGAACCTGAACTCTCGTTCGAGGAGGGCAGCTATGTTCCCGGCTTCGCTCGGGGCCGCTGGAATCCGCTCAAGTGGTACATGGTCCAAAACGGCTACGAAGCCAAGGGCCAGCCATTTGTGGCAGGAGAGACCCTCTATATGGCGGGGTCGAGCGTGTTGCCGGGCCTATTCGCCGGCCAGTTCCCGCCGATTACTCAGTACGGCATGCTGATCGGCATGGACTCCAAGATCGCCGCGAACGATCCTTACATCAAGCCGATCAGCATTCGGCCGTGGGCGCTCCAGGTCAACTCGGTCAAGCCCAGTGGCGACCCGATCGGTTTTTCGAGCAACCCGTCCGTACGCTGGCCGCAGGTCAAGGGCATCCAGTCCTTCGACGATTTGCGGGTCCGTTACCTCCAGGCGGCGATCGACGTCCCCGGCTCGCGGTGCGAAGGAGTCGTGGGTGGCGAGGGGGTCCTGCTCACGTGGACGGCTGGTCGCGTCTATGCATTCGCCAGAGCCGACTTCTTGATCGCCGACGAAGGGCGAGTTTCCCGATTCGATTCGGCCGGCAACCCCATTTGGCTCACCGACAGCACGATCAAATCCGGCGAGTCGATCCCGACAGGCGTGGTCGGCGACGACGTCCCCTTGTCGAGGCCGACCAAGATCTATTCCGGCAACGACAACACCTATTGGGTGGTGGACAGCGGCAACGACCGTGTCGTCCGGATCGACAGCGCCGGACGCGAGCTTCGCACGATCAAGGGCTTCAAGATCGATCCCAAGTTCCGTCCCGGCGGCCTAACCGACAACGAGACATTGGCGTTGCGGCTGCCCAAGGACGTGCTCGTCTACACGACCTATCGTAACGCCGCTCAGAATCCGTTTACGAACCCGCGCCCGCGAGAACTGTGGGTGCACTATGTCATTGCCGATGGTGGCAACTTCCGGCTGCTCGAACTCGTCGATCGCTACGAGATCGACGCCAACAACGGGCGACTCATGGGCATCGTTCAGTACAACGATTCCCAGAACATCGCCCAACGGGCGATGGGCGTAATCCTTTGGCATAGCCCCGCGGAACTGACCGGCAAGCAGTACGGCTACAACAGTATCTCCCGAACCTGGGCCGACGACGGTCTCGGAAACCTGCGGCCCATCTTGGCCTTTGGCTTCGGGAACGTCGAACCTGGGAAGACGTCGTTCGGTCTCGACACCGGCGGGCCGCCGCAGGGCGATGTTCAGAGTGGACTCGGAGGCATCGTCATCTTCGATCCGGTTCGTGGGGCGAGCGAGGTCATCACATCGTTCAATAGGCCGGACATCCCCGTCAACGCATTCTATGTGGACTCGGCCGGAACCTTCAGTTCACCTGCCCGACCGGGTGGCACCCAAAAGATCGGCGGCCTTTCGTCCGTCACGCTGAAGATCATCCCGAACGGGGGCGTAGGCGACCTCGCCGTCATGTTTACCGACAACACGGGCGTGTATGAGATCGTCAAGAACGGCAATGCCTACGACGTTCGGTGGATGCTTCCGAACGAGGCCTTCAGGGTGATGCGCCGATTTGCGAACAACCAGCCGGTGCCCGACAGCAACCCGATGAACTTCCGCGCAGCCTATGCCCGACGGCTCGATTCGGACGAGGTGATCGTGGTGAGCAGTTACTACGGTCGCAAGAGAAATGGCTCTGCATACGCGGGTGAGGTCGTGCTTATCGACGGCGCGTTCGGCGGCGGCCCCAACGAACCGGGCTACCTCCTCTCGAAGGTCAATCTCGGCTTCAATTCGCTTAGTGTTAAGTTCGAGCTGCCGCCGCTGACGGCGACCCGCAGCTTGGCAATACCGGTCTTCGCCGACCGAAGGTAAAGACAAAGGAATCAAATCGACATGCTTCGAATGAGATCGTTTCGACAGGCGGGCTTGCCACTGGCCATCGTGCTTATGGTGGTGGTGCCCATCCTCCTTGCGTTGGCACAAAACTACTCCACGCATCGAGGCAACAACCAGCGAACGGGCCAGCACGACACCAATCCTAAACTGAGCAACCCGGGCCGTTCCTTCCTGAGATGGTGGGACCCGCTCAAGGGGCTTCGAAGCACTATCGATAACTGGCAGCCTGGCGCAACGGCAAGCCCGCCGCTCGAGTGGTTCGAGCCGACCGAGCAGCAAGCCGGCAACGTCGTTACCGAGCCGGGTCAGCCCGTGACGGCCGCGGATTACCGCTACGCACTGGCCGTGCCATCGACTGCGGGCAACAACATCGTCCCGGTCCCCGGTTATCAACTGCGTACCTTTACGTGGTCATGGCCTGCCTTCGTCACGCAGACTTCTTTCTCCCTGTTCGTCAACGTTCCGGTCGGCCCGACCGACATCGACCCCGGGGCGGCCGTAATCGAGGGGTTCCAGCAGCGGTATTTCGTCTACTTGATCGACGGCGTCGTCAACGCCGACAACCCGGGACAGCCGATCCTGCAAATCGTCGACACCTACGCCACAGGCGGCGGCCTCGTGCGTCTGGGAAACAACGGCAATGCGACCGACGTGGTCTTCGAAGGCGACGGCTCGGGCCCGATTACGATCACCCTTCTCAATACGATCCCGAGGGACAGCCAGGGCAACCTCACCGATACTCGACAGAATCTGCTGGTTTACGCTGACGCCGCGGTCCTCTCACGGGGCTTCGGCAGTCCCGGCTCCTACATCGCTTCGCCGGTCGTGGGCGAACTGACGGTAAACGGAGCCGCCGCGTTCCCGTGGCGCGTCATCACCGCGCGCAACGAGCCTTTCAGCGTCCAGGTTGGCTCGCGGGTACTGACCTACGACCTCGGAATCGTCCGCAGCATGCGGCACAACGGCTTCTTCATCGATGTCGGAGACGATGGAACCGGCCGCCGAAACATCTACAACTCGTTCCCCGCCAAGGTCCCCTTCAAGGACACAGTCGATGAAACGAATCGGTACGCCCAAGAAAAGCGCGACTTCATTCTGGGTAAGGGTCCTGGATCGGTTCCTCCAGCGCGCGCGTTCCACAACATCGATGTGGACAACGCGAGTGTCGGCGTCACGTACAACACCTTGGCCTGGGCGCCCAGTCCTGCGGGAGCTAACAACAAGGGCTTCGATTATCTCACGATGCTTACCGGCAACAACCCGTTGACCGTTGAGCGCGTCGTCTTTGCGCCGAACCTCGGGGAACCGCTGACCAATGCCAACGAACTCTACGAGCTGTACGTCTGGATCCCGGGTGACAGCACGCTCTGCCGCAAGCTGCGCGTGGAAGTCTATGAAGGCGGAGTGATCGACCCGAACCCGGAGAACCCCGCAGGCAACCGATTCCGCATCGACATCGACCAAGCGGGCGTTGCCGGCTGGGTGAGATTGCAGACGGCGAACCGAACTTCGTTCCGGCATAACGTCTTGGCGCCGCTGTACGTCGCGATCACGAACTATACGAACGACGTCGATCAGGTTGCCAAGCCCGCCTACGCCGACATGGTTCGATTCGTCAAGGTCAGCAATCTTTCGATCCGTTCGACACCGGTGATGACGCGCGCCCGAGTCAGAGCCAACGGCGGCTCGCTCGCCGACCGCGACGTCGTGATTGCTGCCTACGAAAACGGCCGTATCTACTGCATGGACGCCGAAGGCAACGCAAACGGAACAACGGCCGTGCATTGGGTCTATCCGAGCGAGGTGCCCGACGGCGTCAGCGACCCGAATCAGGTCGCCGGCGAAGATGGCCGCAGCGGCATTGCGGAAAACCCGATAGGCTTCGACCTCAGTTCTGCTCTCGTCCAGCGCGTCGAGACCTCACCGGGGAACTTCGAAGACCTGCTCTACATCGGCACGCGCAACGGGCGCGTGTACTGCATCGAAATGGCTGGACGCGGAGACGGCGTTACCGGCTCGCGCTTCGGCACGACACGCCGTCGCTGGAGCTACCCCGACGACTTCCCGGCAGCGACCCGCGTGATCAGCAACCTCGGTCCGATCGTCGGTTCTGTAACCTACAATCGGAACTCTGCCAACGAGCAAACGATCTATGTCCCGACCGTCCAGGGACGGCTTTATGCCCTCGACGCGGTCGGTGATCCGTCCACGAAGACGACCACCGTCAACTGGTCCTATCCCCTCTTGACCGACCCCACGATCGGCCCCATCCGAACGACTCCTGCCGTCCGCTTCGGGCGTGTCTACTTCGGAACTGGCACCGGTCTCTCGGGCGGCAACAACCGCTTCTATGCTGTCAATGAACTGACCCACACGCCTGATTGGACCTTTGCCGGAACGGGCATCAATCCGACCGTCGCCTTCAGCACGTCCAGCCCGACGGTCGTGGCGGCGGCCGACGTGAACTACGTGGCAAACCCGGGCGGACCTCCGCCGACGGTAATGCCCAATACGGTCTTCATCTCCAACAACAATCAGAGCGCCTATGCGCTCAACGCGGATACCGGCGCCATCGTTTGGGAGACCCCCGAACTGAAGACCACCGCGATCGGCTCACCGACGTTTACCTACATGCGGGTGTTCAACAAGGCGGGCCTGATGCTCAACGACCCTGGCGCGCCCGTGATCGTGTACCCTACGGTCGACGGACGTTGGGTTGCGCTTTTTGCCCACGTGGACGATCTGAACCAACTCGGCAACACCGACGGCTACAGCCGAACCGCGTGGGGCTATAGCGCGGAGGGCGAGCGCGTCACCGCGTCCCTGGCGGTCGGCGGACAGTACCCTGCCGACAACTACTGCTGGCTGTACGGCCTGGACGATCTCGGCTATGTGTATGCCTGGAACGACGACCCCGGCATCATCACGCCCGGTGACCCTCCCGGTAGGCCGGAGATTCCGCCAAACGACACCCTTGAAGCCGAGCTGAACCAAATCGTCGCCAACGGAAAGATCGCGCAGCTAACTCCGGCGGATTACGAGGGCATGATCGGCAAGCTTCGGCTCAACACGCTTCGTTACAGCGACATCACGTCTGCCCTCACGGCGCGGCCAGTTCGAAGGACGAACTACGACTACGGCGAGAACCTGTACTACATCGTGTACGACATCCCGGCGCCATCCACGTTGCCTGCGCCCCTGAACACGTATTCGCTCGAAATGCAGTGGAACTCGGCGGGCTCGCCTTCGCAGCGGCGCGCCGTTAATGTCCAACGAATTCCGATCACGCAAGGCAGCGAGCCGACGGGCGTGGCTTTCACCCAGTATCCGATCCTCGGTGCTGGCGGCAACGCCTTGGCTCCGGGCAAGATGACCGTCACGACGAGGGCAGTGGTGCAGAGCCGGAACGTGAACCGGACGTTCCCGCGAACGGCATACAATCCGACGGACGAACTCCGGCTGGCGAACGCGCTTGCGCTCATCACGCGAGTCAATAGAACCGGCGGACTCATCGTGACCGATTCGATCGGCCCGACGTATGATGCCGGCGATCCGGAAGTGGTCAACAACGGCAACTTCGTGGGTCTGGTCGGTCCGACTGAGAAGAACCTGATCGAGTCGCTCGGACCCGATGTCGACAGTCCCGCCGACCGTGTGGCCCACGGCCAGACCGCGGCGGCCAAGTTGTTCGTGATCGACCGCAGCCTGATGACCCTGCTTTACGGCGCCGATCGCGGTCTGCAGAACGTTCGCGTGTCGGTCAACGACCTGGCGTTCAACGTCACGAACGAGGCCGACAACTACGGCGTCATCAAGCCGCTCGATCCGAATGGCTCTGCAGTGCCCAACCTCTATCCTTTCATGGAGGAGTTGCCAGCCTACTTCCCGAACATCAGCCTCGACTATCCCGACATGCGGCGCGAGTCCATGAGGGTCACGAAGCAGGTCTTCGGGGGAGTCGACAATCCGATGTTCCAGGGTGTTGGACTTGAGCCGCCGAAGTACACTCAAGCGGATCGAACCGCCTACAGAGGCGTGGGCTACAACGATCAACTCACTCGGCAACTGACGAACACCGACTTCAGCATCGAATTCAACGTCGCCAAGTACCAGCCGCCGAGCCGGAACGGCTACGTCGGCCAGCAATTCGTCTATGTCGATGCGGGTCAGGCGGGGCGGGACTTTGCCGGTGGAGTGCCCAGCGAGTGCTACCGAACGTTTAGCCTCTTCGGTGACGTGGCCGTCGACGAGCGGCTTCGGGTCGGTACGCCGACCATTGACCTCGGCTCACTTCCTGCCGGCGCCGGATTCCTTCCCATCGCGCCTTGGGATCCGGGCACACTCTTCACCCCGTGGGACTCGGCTTTTGCCAGCTTCTTCCAGTCATTCCAAGTCTTCAACGAGGGCAACGTGAACTTGCTCAACGTTCGCTTGGCACAGACCGTCTGGGACGACAGCCTCAATCCGCCGCGGCTTGCGACGGTAAAGCTGGGCGGTCCGTCTCTGCACGAACTGGCATGGCTCGATGCACCGCTCTACCTGCATAGCGACCTCGATCCGCGGTTCGCGCCGGCGCCTTTGGCCAGCAGGGTGATCCTGCAAAAGGCTCGTCCGGGCCAGACCGCATCGAGGCTGAACGTGAATCCGCAACGATTGCCAAATCCGAACCTGGGCGTCGTTCCGGGGGCGATCGATCCCAATCAGCGACCAGGGCCGCTGCTCGCAGGCTTCGACTCGGCCGACCCCAAGGTCGGAGTGACCGCCCCGATCGGAACGCCGGTCGGAGCGTACACCCAGCAGATGTATGTGTTCGAGGATCGCCAGAACGACCTCATTCCCGGCCTCGGCCCCGATCCGGACTACGACCCGGTTACTCCTGGCAACCAGTTCGATGCCAACGTGTTCGAACCTTGGGCCGAACCTGGCTTCTTGCTGAAGTTCAACATTCGCGAGACGAGGCTCACCAATCTGGCGACGCCCAAGGCCGCCTCGATGATCGACAACCTTGGTTTGACCGGCACCGAATCGTTCTACTGGTCGAGCACGCAGCCGGCCGCGATTCGCGACGGCAACGGAAACCTGTTCCTCGCATTCGCATCCGATCGCCTTGGCGCCGGTGGTCCCGATTGGGCCTCGCGCCTTCGGCTCGAAGGCGACGCCGCTCAGCAGCCATCTTGGCGACTCTATATTGCCGGTTTGGACGGTGGCCAGCCTCCCGCCTATGTGGCAGGGGTTGTCGAGAGCGCGATCCGCGACCTGAACAGCTTCCTCGCCTTTAGCAGCACGCCTGGTACCGGACGCTGGTTCCGCCAAGAAGTCGGTCCGTTCCCGTCGATGGCTCCGGCGAGCCTGTTCAATGCGGGGCCGAACGCCAACATCGAGCCTGGCTCGATCGCCTTCGGTAGTCCTGTCTTCCCGGCCAACGGTGTGACCAACCCGATGTCTGCGATGGGGTCGAATGGCCGCAGTCCACGCAACGACGCCTATCTGGCTTTCGTGGGTGATGCAGTGAAGCGCACTTCGCGCGGGGATCGCGTTCCGGTTTCGCGGTTGTTCATGGCCACAGTGAACTTCGGGCAGAACGGGTCGGTCACGGTGAACCCCGACATCGACCCGATGCCCTTCGACGACGAAACTCGCAAGACCCGTCCGGCAATGGTCCAGGTGAACGAAGACGCCATCGTGTTTTACACGTCTAGCGCAGCCGGCCTTGGGCAGGTCAGCTGGTCGGTCTATCGTCCGAACAGCAACCCGCAGTCGAACGGTTGGTCGCCGCCACAAAATTTGTTCTTGGGCAACGGCTTCGAATCGGTCGGCACGCCCGCGATCTCGCTCCGCGACTACATCGGCGCTCCTGGCGCCATCCCTGGCCAAGGCGTGCTCGATCTCTCCTTCACCGCGAAGATGAGAGGAAGGCCGCAAGCCGAGGCGTTCTTCGGGCGTATCGCGACCAATAACCAGGGTAGGCCGGTCGGGCAGAACCCGATCCTCACCTTCGGAACTCCGGCGCGCCCGCGCCAGGAGGGCCTAATCTACGACGCGGCGAGCGGTACCTACTGGGCGCCCGGCGTGGAATGGGTCCTCGGAGGGAACTTCACGAACGTCATCGACCTGCTCCAGCTCACTTCGAACGGCGTCAGCTCGATCATCGACGTGAATAGCCGCAAGGTCGACGAAACCGCACGAACAGTTTCCTTCGACACCGTTTTCGGTGGCAAGGTCTATCTGGACGCCGCGAACGGCTCGATCCGGTTCTCCGGCGCCCTGATCCCTCGGAATGCGGTCCTCGGCATCAAGTACGTGCCGCGTTTCCTGCGTATCAGCACCGGCATCGGGGCCAACTACCGAGGCGCGAGCCTCTCCTTCGACGAGCGGTTTACCGGTGAATTCGGATACTGGGCGACTCCGGGTCCGAACCAGTTGCTCGACAATCCGATCACCGCCACCGCGATGGCGCGAAACGACCGGTTCCTCTTCACGTTCGCCAGGACCTCTGGCGACGGCTCGACAGCGACGAGGCCCTTCATGCGGACCTACCGGTTCGGTGTCCAACTGCCCAGTGGTGTGCAGACCGACAACAACGGCAACCTCACCCGCTTCAAGGTCACCGTCAATCCCGCGCCCGCCAACCAGGTCTTCTATCAAGTCGATCCGGCCAAGGGACGGGTCTACTTCAACGCGGACTGTGAGAACAGAACGGCGAACATCGACTACGACGGTGTGGACGAAGCCGGTCGCCCGCTCGGTCGAGTGCAGGTCAGCCTCTTCGTCGACATCGTGCCCGAGTCGCTCGAGACGGCAGTCCCGATCGAGCAGGTCGCCAACGAGTCGGCGCTGACGGTCGTCACCGACCCGCAGAACGGAGCGTTCAACTCCCAGGCGTTCCGGCGACCGCCGCTGTACTGGCTCTTCTGGACCAGCACTCGCGGTGGCGCGCCCGATCTGTACTTCGAGACGATCGCGCCGAGGTTCACTCCTCTGCCGCCGCGTCGATAGCGGCCTCCAAAGGCCCCGACCCGTCGAGGGTCGGGGCCGTTGTCATAATCGCACATGACTCTCTCCCGAAGAGAACTTCTCGTCGGCTTGGGCGCAGCCGCCCTGCTGCCCTCTTGGACCGAGGCGACGAACTTCGACTACGATCTTGTCGTACTCCACGGACGGGTGATCGACCCGGCGACCGGGCTCGACGATATCCGGCACTTGGGCATCCTCCGAGGACGAATTCAGGCAGTCTCGAAGACCGAGCTTCGAGGCAAGCGCGCGGTCGACGCCCGAGGGCTCGTCGTCTGCCCGGGCTTCATCGATCCGATCTCGCATGGGCAGAACCTGGAGAATGACATGGTCCAAGCCCAAGACGGCGTTACCACAAAGCTGCAGATCGAGAGCGGCGTCCTCGACCAAGACGAGTGGCACGCCGCCAACGCCGGACAGCGAATGCTGCACTATGGCGCGAGCGTCGGCTACAACGGGATAAGGCGCCGGATCATGGGGGAGCGAGCAGATCAGGATGCGGCAAGCTCAGAAGAGACCACGACCATGGCGCGGATGCTCGATCAGCAACTTGCAGCAGGTGCACTCGCCGTCGGTTTCGGTCTCGAGTATCAGCCGCACGCGAGTCGGAAGGAGGTCTTCGAGATGTTTCGGGTTGCCGGTCGGCACGCCGCTCCTTGCACGGCCCATGTGCGGTATGGAACCCTTCAAGACGACGCGAGCGCTCTCGCCGGGGTGCAGGAGATCGTCGCCAACGCCCAGGCGGTTCGGGTCGGTGCTCATATCCATCACGTGCCTAGCATGGCGCTGAGAACAACACCCGACGTACTCGACTACCTCTTGACCGCGGCCGCAAACGGCGTCGACGTGACGAGCGATTTCTACCCATACAATGCATTCGGCACAGGCATCGGCTCGGAGGTATTCGCGCCCGGCTGGCAAGAGAAGTTCGGCCTGCGATTCGAGGACCTCGAGTGGGCCAAGACCCATGAGCGACTCACGCCCGAGACGTTCGAAAAGTACCGCAAGGAAGGTGGCATGGTGATCGCCCACGGGATCCCGGAGAACGCCGTGTGGGCAGCCGTCAAGGGGCCATCGATGATCGGCAGCGACGGGGGGCTGCGAGAGGGTGTGGGACATCCGCGCTCGGCGGGCACCTATGCGCGAGTTCTGGGCCGCTATGTCCACGAGTTGGGGGTGATTACCCTGAGCAACGCCATCGCGAAGATGACGATCCTGCCAGCGCGTCGATTCGATTCGCGCTGCCCGGCGCTTCGCCGCAAAGGTCGAATCACGGTAGGGTCGGATGCCGACCTCGCGATCTTCGATCCCAAGCAGGTTCTCGATCGGGCAACCTTCGACGATCCGGCGCTGCCCTCGCTCGGATTCCAGTGGGTCTTGGTGGCCGGCATCCCAGTGATCGCCGAGGGGCGGCTCCAGCCCGACGCCCGCCCCGGCAGGGGATTGCGAGCGCCGCGGCGGGTGGCTAGTTCATGATGCGGCGAACGAAGGTGGCCAACTCGGCCGGATTGAAGGGCTTCGTCAGGTAGGCGTCCGCCCCATTCCGATAGCCCCTAAAGACGTCGCCGTCCTCGGTCTTGGCGGTGAGCATGATGATGCGGACGCGGTCGCCGTGCTCGCGTCGCACCCGGCGGAGCACTTCGAAGCCATCGATGTACGGCATCATCACATCGAGGATCAGGAGGTCGGGGCGCCAAGACTCGATCTGGTCGAGGGCCTCGGCCCCATCCCGAGCGGTCTCCACCTCGAAGCCGAGCCGCTCGAGTGTCATCCGGATCAAGCGCGCGATCGAGGTCTCGTCGTCCGCGACAAGGGCCCTCTTCCGATCGAGGACCGCCGATCTGCGCGGTGCGCCCGACTCCGAGATCTTCATTAGATCGACGACGAGTTCGTTCTTTTCCATGCACATGCTGATACGGGATTCGTTCCGTCGCCGGTCGGGACGGTCCCAAAGACCCACCTATCCGACGCTTGCCGCCAATGCCGCGTCGAGATCGGCGATGAGGTCGTCCCCGTTCTCGATGCCCACCGACAGACGGATGAAGTCCGGCGTGACGCCGGTCGACAACTGCTCGTCCGGAGCGAGCTGCGAGTGGGTCGTACTGGCGGGATGGATCACGAGGGACTTGGCATCGCCCACATTGGCCAGGAGCGAGAAGATCTGGAGCTTGTCGATGAACCGCAGCGCGGCCTCGTAGCCCCCCTTGATGCCGAAGCCGAGGATGCCGCCATAGAGGCCTCGATAGTGATACCGCTGCGCGGCCCGGTGATCTCGGTGCTCGGGGAGGCCCGGATAGTTGACCCACGTGACGTTCGGATGGGCGGCCAGGTGCTCGGCGATGCGCTGTGCGTTGTGGGAGTGGCGTTCCATCCGAAGGTGCAGCGTTTCGAGCCCCTGCAAAAGCAGAAAAGAATTGAATGGCGAGATCGCGGCGCCGAGGTCTCGGAGACCCTGCACGCGGACCTTGATCGCGAAGGCGACGTTGCCCAGTCCGGGGAAGTCGCCGAAGACTTCCCAATACTTGAGTCCGTGGTAGCTGGGATCAGGCTCGGTGAAGCCGGGGAACCGTCCGGTGCTCCAGTCGAAACTGCCTCCGTCTACGATCAAACCCGCGATGCACGTGCCGTGGCCGCCGATGAACTTCGTTGCCGAATGCACGACGATGTTGGCCCCCAAGTCGAGCGGTCTCATGAGAAAGGGCGTCGGCAGGGTGTTGTCGATCATGATCGGGATGCCGTAGTCCTTCCCGATCATAGCAACCTCCTCGAACGGGAACGTATCGAGTTTGGGATTCCCGACCGATTCGCCGAAGATGACTTTCGTCCGATCGGTAATCGCCCGGCGAAAGTTCTCGGGATCGCTCGGATCGACGAACTTGACCTCGATTCCCAGTTTCGGGAGCGAGTAGTGGAACAGGTTGTAGGTCCCCCCATAGAGACTCGTGCTTGACACGATCTCGTCGCCGTGCCCGCAGATGGCGAGGATTGCCAGCAATTCCGCCGATTGACCGCTGGCAGCAGCGACCCCGGCGCTTCCCCCTTCGAGCGCGGCGATGCGATCCTCGACCACCGCCGTCGTTGGGTTCATCAAGCGCGTGTAGACATTGCCGAACTCCTGGAGCGCGAAGAGTCGCGAGGCGTGCGCGGTGTCGTCGAAAACGTAGCTCGTTGTCTGGTAGATCGGCACCGCCCGGGCCTTGGTGGTGGGGTCGACGCTCTGGCCGGCATGGAGAGCTAGGGTCTCGAACTGCTGCTGACGGGTAGTGGTGGCTTCGCTCATCGTGTCTCTAGTGTACGAGCAATTCTGCCGGGAGCGCACGGGCGAAGCGGATCGTTCGGTAACATCCCTCGCCATGCCCAAGACACTGAAGATCGGAATCATCGGCAGCGGTGGGATCGCCGTAAGCTGCCACATGCCGGGCTACGCCTCGATGCCCGAGCTTTGTGAGATGGTCGCCGTGTGCGACATCGCCAAAGAAGCCGCCGAGGCCGCCGCCAAGAAATTCGACGTCGCGAAGGTCACGACCGATTACAGGGAACTGCTCGCAGACCCCGAGATCGACGCCGTCAGCATCACCACCCCGAACGCCTTTCATAAGCAGCCGACGATAGACGCCCTCAGGGCAGGCAAGCACGTGCTTTGCGAAAAGCCCCTTGCAATGAACGCAGCAGAAGCCAAGGAAATGTGCCGCGCCGCGAAGGAGGCCGGCAAGATTCTTCAAGTAGCCCTACAGACGAGATTCGGTGGGCCGGCGCGGTTCGTGAAGACATTTATCGACAACGGAAACATGGGACCAATCTACTATGCGAGAGCGAAAGCCCTTCGGCGCAGAGGAGTGCCTCACTGGGGTGTATTCATCGACAAGGAGAAGCAAGGCGGTGGCCCGTTAATCGATATCGGTGTTCACATTCTCGATCTAACACTCTTCTTTATGGGATACCCAAAGCCGGTCAGCGCTACGGGGAAAACATGGGATATACTTGCAAAGGATAAGACGGTTAAAAACTTTTGGGGTGACTTCGACCGCGATCGATTTACAGTAGAGGATTTTGCAGTAGGTCTCATACGTTTCGAGGACGGCTCGGTGGTTACCCTCGAGAGCAGCTTCATGGCGAACATGGAGGGAGACCCATTCGAGACCCAGCTCTTCGGCACAAAGGCCGGCGCCATAGTTCGCGCTTGGGGCGACAATCCGGTGTCCATCTACAAAGAGATCGACGGCCAATACTTCGATCTGTCGCCGCAAAATCTGCCGCGGGTGGAGTCCTCGCACGTTGCGGAGGTCCAGGCGTTCGTCGACGCCATCCTAGGCGGCAAGCCTTCGCCAGTACCGGGAGAGAACGGGCTCGTGCTGAACGCGATCTTCGACGCCCTGTATCGCAGCAGCGAGACGGGAAAGGAAGAGGTCGTGGACGTGTCGCTGTAGGGTAGATTCAACACCGCATGCAGGCGATCGAAGAACTCGAACGGCGCGCGGCCCAGGAGATCGGGGCCGCGCCGGACACACGGGGCCTCAAGGAACTCGAATCCAAGTACTTAGGCAAGAGCGGTGAGTTGACCGGGCTCCTGAAGAACCTCGGCACTCTGCCACCGGACCAAAAGCCCGCATTCGGCAAGGCGCTGAACGAGGCTAAGCAGCGCCTCGAGTCGCAGCTCGAGGCCAGGGAGCGTGCGCTGAAGTCCGGTGAGCGAGAGGAGCAGTACGAGCGCGAGAGGATCGATATCACGATGCCTGGGCGCAGGCCGCCGTTGGGAAGAGAGCACATCCTCCAGCTCACGATGAACAAGATCAAGCGCGTGTTCGCGGGGCTTGGCTTCGAATACATCGAGACCCCAGAACTGGAGCGGTTCAAGTACAACTTCGACGTCCTCAACTATCCACCGGATCACCCAGCGATGGATGAGCAGGATACGTTCTACATCGACAACGATCTGTTGCTCCGCACCCAGGCGACGGCATACATGGGGCACGTCTTCGAGACTCGTCGGCCGCCGTTTCGGATCTTCACGATCGGTCGCTGCTTCCGAAACGAGGCTGTCGATCGGACGCACGGCCATACGTTTCACCAGATCGATGCGTTCATGGTCGACGAAGGCGTGTCGATGGCCCACCTAAAGGGAACCCTGGGGGCTTTCGCACGCGCGATGTTCGGCGCCGATGCAACGGTACGCTTTCGTCCCGATTTCTTCCCGTTCGTCGAACCTGGAGTGGACTATGCGATATCGACGAAGAAACTCTTTGATGGTAAGTGGGTCGAGCTCGGTGGCGCAGGGCTCGTCCATCCGAATATCTTAGAAGCATACGGTGTGGATACCGAACGCTACAGCGGTTGGGCATTCGGATTGGGCGTGGATCGCATTCCGATGATGCAGTACGGTGTCGAGGATCTGCGGCACTTTCTCGAGAACGATCTTCGGTTCCTCGAGCAGTTTCGTTAGCCGTTTGGATCGCCGAGGATACGCTCTTGCCCGGTGAGCATCCTCAGTTGCGATTCTGTCCATGCTGCGATGTCCTCGATCTCGACCTCTCTCGAGAACTGCTTCACCTCACCCCAGTTCACTTGCACTCCGCCGAACGCCGGTCGCGGTACGGTCGTGCCGTAGGGCATCATCCGCTGGGTCCCTTCGAGGCCGCAGCAGAGAATCGGGACGCCGGCCATCTTTGCGATCAAGCCCACTCCGGGCAGGATAGGCTGGAGACGCCCATCCTCGCTCAGCTGGCCCTCAGGGAAGACAGCAACGCACTCCCCGGCCTTGAGCAGGCGGACAGCATGCTTGATGGCCTGCCGGTCGGGCTCGCCGCGCTTGACCGGGAAGGCCTTGAACAATCGGATCAACCGTCCAAGAATGTGCATTTCGAAGAGCTCGCTTTTTGCCATGAAGTGGATCGGCCGACGGCTCGCGTACCAGATCACGACGGGATCCATGTCGGCGAGGTGATTGCTGAGGATCAGCAGGCCGCCGGACTTGGGCACCCGGTAGCGCCCGATCACTCGAATCGGCCCGAGAACGAACATCAGCGGCCATAGAAGCCCGACCACCAATGGATGGCAGTGCCTGAGGAACCAGCCATGGCGCTCCTTGGGTTCAAGGCTAGCATCCACGTTCGATCACCATACCAATGGCCTTCGGATAAGCCTCGTGCTCCAACTCTGCGACCCGTGCTGCCAACGTATCCACGGTGTCGCCAGGCAGGACCGGGCAACGAAGCTGCAGCACGATCTCCCCTTCGTCGTATCGTTCGTCGACGAGGTGGACGGTGCAACCGCTTTCCAGGTCACCCGATTTCAAGACGGCATCATGGACATGGCGACCAAACATCCCCTTTCCACCAAACCGAGGCAACAGCGCAGGGTGAATGTTGAGAACACGTCGCGGAAAGCGCTCGAGCACTGCTGCCGGGACTAGGCGCAGAAAACCGGCGAGACAAATGAGGTCCCATTGGTCACGGTCTGCCATCTCCAGAACTCGGTCCGCGTAGTCTTGAGCCGAGGGATCCAAGACCGTGACGGGGAGACCCAATGCGGAGGCTGTGGCGAGGGCAGGCGCCGACTCGGCTGGGGCGACGACCCGCGCCACGACCGCCGGAATCGATCCGCGAGCGCAGGCCTCGGCAATGGCTTTCATGTTCGACCCCTTCGATCGCGGGCCGACGAAAATGGCAAGTCGGGCCGGAGAGTGCACGGGCTCGGGTTTTACCCCTTTAGATGAAGGGCGGGGGAGACGATCGGACCGGAGTGTGTTGGCGGACCGACCGGAGAGTGTCTCCCCCCTCGGAGTGCGTCACGGTTCCAGTATCCCTTGTCTAAATCGACCCGACCGTGACGCCGGTCACAACTAAGCCGTGATCCAGGTCACATATCTACGTTTGCCTGTTGCGAAGATGCCCAGGAAGGTCGCCGACGATGATGGTCTGGCTCTCCTCGTCCCAAAAATAGTAGATACGCAGGCAGTTGAACGCGTCATGGTCGTTTCCCTTTGCGAGGTGCCGCTCCAGCTTGCGCTTCCTATCGGAGTGAGTGGGGAAGCGAACGTAGTATTCGTCGCCTTGCTCGCCCGCGCGCGTATCCGTGATCGCGCCCCGGTCCTCGACCCTGATCGCGCCCAGGCGCTCGTCGAATCGTTGCTTGCCGCCAGGCAGTCCCGCAAGGTAATCCCTGCCCTCGTGGGCGAGGATCTTGAGGCATTCGGCGACGAGTTCCACGCTCTTGAATCGGGCGTCCTTGAGAGATCGTACGGCTCGTGGAAGCAGGGTAAGGCGTCCGGGAAACTCGCTGGCGCACCAGTCCTCGACTTCGGCGTAACCCGTCGGGTTCGGTCTTACTGCGGCGATGCCTCGTTCCTTGATCGTCGCCAGGTACTTCTCGTTGAGCGCAAGGAGGCTCGCCTTCTGGTTCCGTTCGGCCTCGAGTTCCTCTTCGGCGATCTCGAGGTCGACCCGCAAGGCTTCTGCCCTACCGGAAAGGACGTCGAGTTCGCGCCGCAGCGATTCGATTTCCTCGAGGGCCAGGGGCAAAAGCTCGGCGTTTGCCGCCGCCTCGCGTCGGTTCTCGATGTCCCTGCGGGCGATTTCGTCGAAGGAAAGGCCTTCAGAAAGCGGATGCCGATTGTCGCAAAGATCACGAACGCACTGTTCGACCAAGAATAGCCGTACCGCTTCTTCCCCGATTTTTCCGGCCCGTTGCCAGTCTCGGATTCGATCAGGCATCAAGAGCGGGTGCCGTCGCGGCTCGTCGTTCGTGAAGTCCAGGTCGGGCTTGTACGTTCGTACCGCTCCTCCGAAGACGCTCCATTCCTTGCCGATGAGTTCCCTCAGTTCGTAGGTCTGTTCGCGGCTCAGCGTCGCCGGCCATGCAATGCCGAGCAGTTGCTTGCCGAACTCGGTCTGGTCGAGCACATGGGTGAAAACCGCGGCCGGATCTTCTGCGGGTGTCAGGACGACGACCGAACGCCGCCGATCGGGATCTGCGAGCAGTCGAACGAGTTGAGCTGCGGTCAGTGAGGGAACCTTATCGGTGATCGGGAGAAGGCTCCTCAGCTTGAAGCTTCGAACGAGTCGCGGAATGAGTTCGGGCCGATCATATTGGACGTCGAACTCGACCCCTCGCCGGGTTGCGACGAACATCTGCATCCCCATCCGCACCGTGCCGGCGGTTTCGATCAGAACGACCTCGGCGGTCCACGTGCGGCCGGCGACCGCAGGGGAGTCTCCCCGATTGCGGTCGGCATAGCGCAGCCGACCCGCCCAGAACCCTTTCTCGATGCCGCCGATGGTCGTCAGCGTTTGAAGGCCCTGTTGGTCGACGAGGTCCGACCGTAACTCGTACATTGCATCGGTCAGGTATCCGGGCACTTTCTCGTCGAACCAAGCGAGCACCTCGCGCGCGGCCTCGGCCAGCAATCCCTTGACGCCACGCGCGCCCTGCTGGCGCTCGACCACGGCATCGAGAAGGTACGTGCGCCGAACCGCAGGGATATCCGAACCGCCGGGCGGAATCAGTCCGGACGGTCGGGCGCTCGTATTGTGGGGGGTATCGGACCTCATGTGTCAGCGATTCGGCGATTGCCGTCCACTGACGAGGATACACCGCGGCTAAGGATCTAGGTGCCACTCGTGCGGCTCACCTTCACTTGCTTGGCCCCCGGTGGCATAGGCGAGGACCCCTACTCTGCTTGCTCCTGCTCTCAGCAGTTCACGGCCGCATTCGAAGGCGGTGAACCCGCTGGTCGTGACATCGTCGACCAGGAGCACCGCAAGACCCTCGACGGCGGGCTCCGCCGAGAATGCGCCGCGGACGTTCGTCCGACGGCGGTCGATGTCGAGCCCTGCTTGTGGCCTCGTGCGTCGGATCCGGCGGAGAAGGTCCGTTCGCACATCGGCTTCGATCCTGGAGCAGAGAACTTCGGCCTGATTAAAGCCGCGCTCGATCCGGCGAAGGGGATGAATGGGGACCGGGACGACCACATCGCAGGGCGTGAGAGGAAGACGCGCGAACGCTGCCGCCATGTCCAGGGCCATCGGCTCGAAGAGAAACGGGTTTGGCAGATACTTGAGGTGGCGAACGGCAGCGGCGGCGCGGCCGTGGTACCGGAACGCAGCGGCTCGAAACAGGAGGGGGAGCCCCGATCCAAACCACTCGAAGCTAGGGTCGGCGGGCTCGAATTCGGCCCGGCAGGTCGGGCACAGGCCGGTCTCAGAGAGGAGGCCGCAGGTGCCGCAGCGCGTCGGATGGGCGATCTCGCCGATGAGCCGGACAGCCGTTTGGATGAAACGGAGCTCCACGTCAGGGGCAGAAGACGATCTGCTGCTTGGCCTTCTCGTGGGCAGGATTCTGACGGAGCAGTTCTTTGAACTCGGCGCAGGCCTCATCGGTCATCCCGAGCATCATCATCGTCATGGCGAGGTCGTAGCGCGCACTCTGGTGTCCAGGGTTCTTGTCGACAATGGCTTGAAGCGTCGCAAGGGAGCCATCGAAGTCACCTTCGAAGCCTTGGATGAGGCCGATTTGCCACTGTGCGTCCGTATGGGCGGGATTCGCCGCGAGCACCTCTTGGAGGAACTCCCTAGCCTGGCGATACTGCCCATTGCATCGAGCCTCAAATCCCCTCTGATACAACTCGTCGACATTCATCCGTAAAGGACCCTGCAAGCAGTCTGGAGAGTATAGCATAGGCGTTTTAACCTAGCGCGCAACGGCCCCGCGCCCTGCCGCGCCGAGTTTCGGTGGCCGGAACAGCCAATACAGCACGGTACCGATCAGCGCCAGTGCCACGATGATCGAGATCAGGAGAGCTCCGCTGCCGACGACTGGCGCAACCGCCGCGACCCCGACAAAGAGAAGGGCGATCAGAGCCCACCCGATGACGAGCTTGCCGATGAACGTGCCGCGCACGTCCATCTTCCGCGCTAGTTCGAGCAGGTAGGGCCCTTGGCAGCCGCCACAGGCGAGTAAGCCGGGCTCGTTCGAGTGACCGCACCGGGGGCAAGCGACCGGTCGGAAAGCGTCGGGGTCGTTGAGAGTGCGCCGCCACTGCTTGGCTTCGAACTCCGCCCCCCGGAACACGTCTCGCAGCGAGCGATTCTGGACGTCGTCCTTGACGGTCGAAAGCGCCGCCAAGGTCGTCTCGACGATGGCTATCCCGTGTCCTGGAAGGCCGAGTCCGTAGACCACGCGAGCAATCTCGAACCGGACCGCGAAGTTGTCCGGACGCTCGGCGGCGGTGCGAAAAAGCTTGTCTAGCGAGTCGACGTCGATCTCGCGCAAAGCGAGGTTTTCGAGTTGCGTCTCGGCGAAGGGGAAGAAGGCCATTAGCCCGGCGAGGACGGCAAACGCGGCGATGCCGACCGCCATGCTTTTCGACCAGATCGTCAAAGCGAATATCCCTAGGAGGACGGCAAGTGCAACAATCCCCGGGATCGCTGTTAGCTCCCCCATCACCATCATCCCGATCACTTTCAGCACCGCGAATCCGACGATGAGGATGGTCAGCAGCGTAACCATCAACGATACGCTCATCCCGACGAAGTCCGCAAGGAGGTCGACAATGACCATGCCCCATTATCCCCGTCTGGATGGGTCAAACTGCACCCATGGCGCAAACGCACGAGTATCCGGTCTCCGTGAACTGGCAAGGCGGCTACCTGGGAAGCGGCAAAGGGCGAGCCGCGCACAGTGGGCACGAGTTCCCGCTGGCGGTGCCTCCCGAGTTCAAGGGATCAGGACAGGGCACGAATCCGGAAGAACTGCTGACCGCCGCCATAGCGGGCTGCTACTCGATTACCTTCGGCATCATCGCTGAGAATCGCAAGCTCCCGGTAGTCAAGATGGAGACCTCGGCGGTCGGCGAGGTGGAGCAGAACGGCGCGCAGTTCACCTACAAGGCGATCGTGCTGAGACCGAAAATCACGCTCGCCGGTGACGCGAGCGATGATCAACTGACGATGGCGGAAGACATGGCTCACAAGGCCGACGCCTATTGCATCGTTACCAACGCCGTACGCGGGAAGGTCGAGATTCGGGTGGAGCCCGAGGTGATGCGGGAGTAGGAAGCGAATGAGCGAACGAACCAAGCTGGTTGCCGGGAACTGGAAGATGAACCTGACCGCTACCCAAGCGGCGGCCACCCTCGAGACGTTTGCCAAGGCGGTCTCTTCGCGTTCGGACGTCGACATCGTCGTGTGTCCAAGCTACCTGGCGATCCCCAAGGTTCGAGAACTGCTGCGCAGTCGCCCGATCCACCTCGGGGCGCAGGACGTTTTTTGGGAGGACTCCGGGGCCTTCACCGGCAAGGTCAGTGCGGCGATGCTCGCTGACGCGGGCGTCGATTACTGCATCGTGGGCCACAGCGAAACGAGAGGGAGGTTCGGGAAGGTAGAAACGCCCGCTTCGACCCTCGGCTACTTCGCCGAGTCAGACGAGACGGTCAACCTCAAGATCGGACGGCTCCTCTACCATGGCATCAACCCCATTCTCTGCGTCGGCGAGACGCTCGCCGAGCGTGAACAGGGCGTAACCGATGCGGTGATCGAGGCCCAGATCCGAGCTGGGCTCGCCGGGTTCGATGCCAGTGAACTCTACTTTTCGGCCATCGCTTACGAACCGGTTTGGGCCATCGGAACAGGGCAGACCTGCGAGCCGGCAGAGGCCTCACGCATTTGCGGGCTCATTCGGAACAGTCTCGCTTCTCTGCTCGACGAAGACGTCGCCGACCAGGTTCGCATTCTGTATGGCGGGAGCGTCAAGGCCACCAATTCTGCCGATCTGTTTCACCAGCCGGACATCGACGGTGGCCTAATCGGCGGGGCGAGCCTCGATCCTCAGGAGTTCGCCCGGATCGTGATGAGTGCGGGGTAGCCCGCGGATTGTTCGTGCCGCTGGATGACGGCTGTGATCCGGGGGCGAGAGCCATCCCCCGGCTACCATTCCATCCCCGTTCGTGTGCTTGTGCCGCGAATCTTCAAACGAAAACAGCCGATGGCAAAGCCATCGGCTGGATTCGAGTCTGTTTTTTCGGCGTCCTTCGACGTCCGGGTTTTAGGCCTTGCGGCGGCGGCGAGCAGCGAGCGCGCCGAGACCGGCGGCGAGAGCGAGCATGGTGCCCGGCTCAGGCGTGAGTCGGAGCTGGCTCTTGTCTCTCCAGGTGGAACCCGGTCGGTGAGCGGTCGCGCCGTTCAGCAGGGCAGAAGTTCCCGAGGAACCGCTACCGGCATCGTAGATGAAGATGTCATAGAACGCAGACTGTCCGATGAATCCATTCTCCTTGATGTGAATGGCGTAGAGAGCCCAAGATGCGCCCGGCGCGAGGACTTGGGTGGTACCCGGAGCCATGTCGATCGGGGTGTTGTGGCCCCAAGGACGAGGATCGGTCGCACCACCGCCACTGGGATTTCGGCCACCGCGCATATCAGCGGCGAACGCGCCGGTGAACCACTGAACGTGGTGAGCCGCGCGTCGCTCGATGTTAGACGCAGAGTTCGGGTTACCCGGATCGAAAACCGTCACGCCCGGCGTCGCCGTCGGAACGGCGGCAGTACCGGCGCTCGTCGAGGTTCCGACACCGACCATGGCGACACCCGAGTTGATCGTGATGGGCGCCGTGCTCTTATTCTCGACGCAGACGTCGTACCACTTGTCGCCGCCCGGTGTCAGGACGTCGGTCAGAAGGCGCGTGTTGTCTCCGCCGTAGTCAGAGAAATAGAAGTTGATGTTCTGCGCATTGGCAGCGACAGAAGCGATGGCGAGAACCGCGAACGCAGAACTTCGTAGCGAGAATCTCATGTATTTTCCCCTCCAATCAGGTTGTTTTATACGTAGTATGAGACCTGGCCTTCCCACCTTTCAGAACCGTACCAGACTCGAATCTACGAACGTCATTATAGCGCAGGTCGTGCCATTTTGCAACGCGGCATCCCAATTTCGGGAAAAAAACGGGGGCGGCAGCGGCGCTTGAATTCGAAATCTCGGCTTCGAGCCTGGCTCAAACGGTGAAACCTAGTAATCTTCTCAGCAAGGATTCGAGGCTAGGCTAGGAAGCGCTCGAACCAAGTTTGGTTGGCACCCACCATGGCCGAGTGCCAATCGTGGCCCGCGTCGAGGGGCAAGAGTTCCTTGATCCCCGGAAGCGCTTGGTAAACAGCCTCGACCGCCTCGGGCCGGACGGCCGGATCCTTGAGTCCCAGCGACAGGTGCGTCGGCTTGGCGCATCGGGTCGCCTGGTTCATCGTGTCGAAGTAAGCCAGAGTGTGCCAGACCTTCTCCGGGCCGAGCGGCTCGGTCTCCATGAAGTCCACCACCTCCTTGAGCGGGTACCGATGGGCGTTGCGGCCCAGGGCGAACTTCATCGCACTAAGAAAAGGAAGGTCGGCGCAGACCGCCCGGACCAGTCCGCACCAGGCTCCAAGCCAGATCGCGAGGCCCCCGCCCTGGCTCAGCCCCATAGCCCCGATGCGGTCTTCGTCGACCTCGACTTGGGCCATCAGGACCCGCGTTGCGACCACGGAATCCTGAAACATCCGGCGGAACACCCACGTGGTCGGATCGCCGATCCCCTGAGCGAAGTAGCCGCGTGCCGGCTGGTACTTCTCCTGATGGAAGGCGTCGTGACCATGGAGGTTCAGGCTGAGGCTCGCGAATCCCGGTCGGGTGCCGTATTCGTTCGGCAAGAGGGACTCCCGGCCATAGGGCGGCAGCCATACGAAGCCGGGAAGTCGGCGGCCACCCTCCGGATAGGCAAGCCAGCCGTGAACGATCCTGCCGCCCATGCCTCTAAAGTCGATCGTCTCGACGACGAAGCCCTCGAGCTCGAAGTCGTTTCGGTTCGAGCGGCGGTAATCGAGGGGAATCGCTTCGGCTTCGGCGGTCGTCTCGAGCCAGAACTGTTCGAAGTCGTCGGGAAGATAAGGCTCGAACGGACTCATGCGCCGACAGAGCGCTGGAGAGCCTCGACGTGAAGGCCGGTCGTCATCAGCCAAGCGGTCGCTCGCTGAATCTCCTCGACCGGGCCTTCGAGCCGAATCTGCACCCAGCCGAAATCGGTATCGACGTTCGCCTTGAGAATCGTGACCTTGACGTTGAACTCCCGAGCGATCCGCCACAGCCAGGGCTCGTCCACCGCTTCGCGGCGTGCCGTCAAGTTGATGTCGACTTCAGCCATCGCGCCGAAGTGTACCGCTCCGTTCCCAGGCGATTCTCAGCCCGTCGAGCGTCAAGTTCGGTTCGTACCGTTCGATCTGGTCGCAAAGCCCGACGAAGATGCCGCCGAGGCCCCCCGTGGACAGAACTCGAGCCCCCCCGAGTTCGGACGAGATCCGTGAGGCGAGGGCGTCGATCGCTCCGGCGTAGCCGAGCATCACCCCCGACTGAATCGAGGCCACCGTACTGGTGCCAATCGCGCGCTCCGGCGCGACGAGGGGTATCTGCGGCAGTTTGGCGGTCCGTGTGAAGAGCGCCTCCATCGAGACGGTCGGGCCCGGCAGGATCGCTCCCCCGACGTAGACTCCATCTCGCGAGACGGCATCGAACGTCGTAGCCGTGCCGAAGTCCACCACTACGAGGGGAGGCTCGATCAGGGCGAGCGCGGCCAGGGCGTTGGCGATTCGGTCGGCTCCCACCGCGTGGGGCGGATCGTATTCGACCGGAAGGCCGACTTGGTCGCCGGCGGTCAAGAAGAAAGAGGGCGCATGCAGCCACTTTTCGCAGAGCCTTTGCAGGTCATGGTCCATGCGCGGGACGACGCTCGCCACCGCGACTCCCGAAGCGCGAAAAGGAACTCCGGCAAGGTCGGCGAACCCTTTAAGCTTCACCGCAAGCTCGTCCTCGGTCTCTGCCGAGTTGGTCCCGAATCGCCAAACGGCGACCCAGCGCCCATCCCACACCCCCACGACGGTGTTCGTGTTGCCGACGTCGATCGCCCACAGCATGGGCCGGATTATGAGCCCCGCGCCCATCGGCGAAATGCCGCTTCGGCGACGAAGCATGCGGGCACCAGGACGGCCATCGTGATCAAGGCCTGAGGAGCGACGCGCGACACATAGACCGAGAGGACACCAAACATTGCCAGACAGACCACGACGGCGCAAACGAGTAGCCAGCGCTTCGCCCCCGTCTGAGAAGCGATGCGCAGATGGCCCGCGTTGACCGCTGCATAGATCAAGAGGAAGGCCGCGCTGCCCATCATCGCGACGCTGGCGAGATCGAAAAGGAGGATGAAGACCACGACGATCCCTGCGGTCCATAACAGGCCGTTCGTGCCCTGCAGAAACCGTCGCTTGCCGAGCGAAGCCGGCAACTCGCGATCCTGCGCCACGAGGGTGGCGTCGTTCGACGCCCCGAAGAGGGTCGCGTTGATCGCCGACGCCGTGGAAAAGAGGGCGGCGATGGCGATAAGCTTGAACCCGAGTTGTCCTAGGAACGGCTTGGCAGCTTCAGCGAGGGCATGATCCCGGGCTGCGGCGATTTGGGCGATCGTGAGGTTGCCGATGACCGCCACCGAGACCGCGACGTAGATCACCGCGACGGCAAAGACGCTGAGATACAGCGCCTTCGGCAACATCTTCTGAGGATCGCTCATGTTGGCGGCGGCGTTCGTCACGAGGCCGAAGCCTTCGTAGCCGATGAACAGCACTCCCGCCCCGAACAAGACGCTTTCGAAGGCCGGCCACGTGGAGACTGCCAGGCGTTCGGGCTGGACGAACATCAAGCCGCCGATCGCGAAGAGTACCAGGAAGGCGAGCTTGATCGCGACGATGATCGACTCCCAGCGTCCGACCGACCCCGCACCGAGCATGTTGACGCCGGTGAACAGGAGCACCACCCCAATGGCGAATCCCTTGAGCATGGTCGATGTGGGATCGGTGGTGAAGAAAGTCGCTAGGTACGCCGCAAAGCCGTGAGCGTAAAGGGCGAGGCTGATCAAGTAACCGATCCACATGAAGAGGTTAATGCCGCCGCTCAGAACACCGATTCCGAAGCTGCGGACGAGGAACTCGACCGCCCCGCCGGAACTGGGGAACTTTGCTCCCAGCTTTGCATAGGAGTAGGTCGAGAACCAGGCCACGAAACCTCCGATGAGGAACGCCAAGGGCATTGCCGAACCGGCCGCTTGGGCGACGACGCCGAGAATCGAGAAAATTCCGGCCCCGATCATTCCCCCGATCCCGATGCTGACCGCGCCGAACAACCCGATGCGCTGACTTCGCTCGGCCGAAGGGGCTGCACTCATAGGCGCCACTATACTTTCCGGGTTCGACGCAAAGGTCCCGACGCGAATAGGACCTTCTTGGAAACGTTGGGGAACCCCGAGCGTCCTACAGTGTGATATCCATGCTAAGGAGCACGGTGAGGTTGAATACAGGGATGCCGGGTCGCACCATGTCATCGCCCTACGTGATCGACGGCGATTCGGATGAAGCGCTGGTCGACCGCGCTCGTCGCGGCGATTTCGTCGCCTTCGAAAAGCTGTTCGAAAGGCACCGCGCGATGGTCTACCGCTACGCCTACCAAATGGCGCCCCGTCGCGACGACGCCGAAGACGTCGTCCAGGAGGTCTTTGTCCGGGCCTACCAGAACCTTCATCGGTACCGGGACGAAGCGAAGTTCACGACCTGGCTGCTCCGAATCGCAACGAATTTGGGCACCGACCGTGCCCGCATGGCCCAGCGCAGACAGAATCTCGAGCAACAGGAAGCTGCCGGCGCCCTGACGTGGATGACCGAAGGGGTGACCGAGGATCCGGTTCACAACTTGGAGTCCGACCGGCGCGTGGCGGCCTTACGAAAGGCCCTCGCCGCGCTTCCGGTCCACCATCGAAACGTAATCGTCCTTCGGGACCTGGAAGAAAGAGAGTATCCCGAAATCGCAGAGATCCTCGGCTGTACGATCGGCGGCGCGAAACTTCGCGTCCTCCGCGCTCGCCGCGCCCTGAGAGATCGAGTGGCCCCCCTCCTCGAGGAGGATGCACGATGAAAGACAAGAGAAAGGACCTATTGATCGCATATGCCTTCGGCGACTTGACCGAAGAAGAAATGGCAGCGTTCGAGGCGAACGATGCCGAAAGAGCCGAATTGGATCGGCTCGCCCGCCTTCGCGGGGATTTGAAGCACCTTAACAGCGTTCCCGAGTGCCAGCTTTCGGTCGAGCGTGTCCGCGACGCGATTCTCCAACGCGAAATCCGACAGCGACGGGATTGGAAGCCGTGGATCGTGGCGATGCCCGCGGCAGCCGCGCTAGCATTGCTGGCGTTCTTCGCAACTCGACCGGGAGATGCCCCGGTTGCTCCCAATGCCAATCCGATCGTCGTTGAGTCCGCCGAGCAGAAGCCGTTCGTGGTCCGGTCCGAGCCCGACCTCGTCACCTCGCCGCCAATCACCGACGCCGATGTCGTCCAACTCGTCGGCATCACGCTCTCCGCGTTGGGAGCGCGCCCAGTGTCGACCGACGAGCCCGTTCGGGTGGCCAGCCTCGAACGAAAGAGCCCGACCGTCCCGCGACGGAGGACCACGCCGACTGCTGTCGCGATCCGGTCCGAATCCAAGAAGGAATCCACTCACGATCGAACCACGCCCGTCGCGGCGCCCACGACACAACCCCAGCCCATCGAGCCGATCGTCATGATCAGCAACGATGAGGACAAGACGACCGGGGCTCGCCGAGCCAATGAGGTAGAAACGTCAAACGATGTTGTTATCGGCGGTTAGCTTAGGACTGGTTCTGGCGGGCGACCCCGTTCAACTCTCTCCCGAAGAGCAGAGGGCTTGGGATCGCATCGGCCAATCTTGCGTCGTTCTCCAGTCCGGAGGATTCCCGACGGGAACCGCCATCCTTCTCGATCGATCGGGCCACTTCATGGCGCATCGAAGCGTCGTTCTCTCCGACCGCGTCGAAGCAACGCTTCGAAGCGGCAAGAAGGTCTCTCTCCGACTGATCTTCACCGACGAGCCGACCCAGCTGAGCCTGCTCGCCGCGGATAAGTGGGATGAGCCCGGAATGGCCCCCGTGACGGTCACCGACGGCGCCGGCCTGGTCGGTCGCCCAATGCTCGCCGCGCTGCCGACTGGCCCCGTACGGGGCGAATTCGTCTCGACGGATCGAGTGGGCGTCGTGCAGCCTTCGAAGCGGTACGTTCCCCTCTCCGAGATTCGCTTCGAGACGCCGGGCCAGCGATTTGGGGGCGCAATGGTTTTTGGCTTCGACGGCCGCCTAGCGGGCGTCCTCAGCGCCACACTCAAGGAAACGTCCGGGGAAGCCGACCTTTCGATCGGCCGGCCGCTCACTGCGGGCACCATCGATGACATTGCGCGTGCGCAGGCCAGCCGGTTCGGGCCGAGTTCGATGACGGTAGGCTATTCGCTTGGACCTGAAATACTTATTCGGGTCGTCGAGGGCTTTCGCTCGCCGTCCCAACGACCGATCCACCCTTCGATCGGCTGTTTCTTCAAGGACATTCTTGGTGTAGGGATTCAGATCGAAGTGGTGATGCCGAATTCGCCGGCAGCCGTCGGCGGTATGCAGGTGGGTGACGTCATCGTCAAAGCCGGCGATCAGACTATCAACACTTCGCAGGACTTGGCGGTCTTTCTATTCCGGCAGAAGCCCGGAACGTCCATCACGCTCTTGGCAAGACGAAACGGAATGGGGATCACCCTGCCGATCGTGGTCGGCCGAGCCGATTAGGCGACGGGGTCTGCCGGCTTCGAAGTCACGTCGGTCTCTTCCTTCGACTCCTCGATGGCCTTGTTGAGCGTTTTCTTTCCCTCGTCGAGACCTTTCTGAAGCTCGCCGACGCCTCGGCCCACACCGCGCATCAACTCGGGGATCTTTTTCGCCCCGAACAAAAGCACCACGATCACGAGAATGACGACCAGTTCTTGGGTGCCCAAGCCCAACGCGAGGGGCGCGGCGAGGCTCTTCATTTCGACGATGCTCATGCTGGCTCCAGTATAGACGGATTGCTCCGCTATCCTATTCAGACGCCGGGCGTCGCCGGGCGTTCGCTACTCCGTTTCGTCGACCTCGGCGATGTCGTCGTGATGACGGCAGTCGGTTCGCCAAGCCCTCAGGCGCTCTTGGTCGAGCCGCTCGAGGGGAGCCTTTCCGTCCGGATCGACGCAGTCGTCGCGAGGAGCGGCGTTTGGTGTCGGGTGTTCGCTTTCTCTCATAGGCAATGTCCAAGTGATGGATGCCATATCCGCGGAGAATGTCGCGGAAACTCCTCCCATTGCGCGAAAAGAGGCAACGGCTATCTCGGTGATCGAGGGCTGAATCACGCAAATCGCTTGGTGCGTGCCGGCTTCGGCAACGGCATAAGGAAGATGGCGGCACAAGACGGCAGAAGCGGAGGCTTCGAATGAGAATCGAACGCATCGATTACGCCGCGCGTGCTCGAGATCGGCTGGAAAGCGCCCTAAGGAAGGTCGGACCTGATCCGCCCGAACCCAACAGTGCCCAGCAGCGCCGAGCGATTGCCCAACAGGCATTTCTAATGGCGCGTCAGGCGGTCGAGAAACGCCAAAGCCAGCCCGCGGCCGATAACCGCCCGGCACCGGCATCGACCGAGCGAGACCGTGAGGAACACCGAGCGGACCGCGAACGGAAAGAAAGCCAACGCTCAGGCTGGCGCAACCGCCGGGGCGCGGGGCTAGACATCGTCGTCTAGAGCCCGTCCCGGCTCCGATCCCCTCGCGTCGGTCAGAATCGGACCGATGAAGGTCGATTGGGACAAAGCCCTCCGCAGCAGGGTGCTCCTCATTTTCGGCGAAGAGGATGCGCTTCGACGCAAGGCACTCGAAGAACTCTTCACGCGAGCCGAATTGGGGTCCGACGACTTTAACTTCGAGATTCTCACCGCGGGTGATGGACGCGCGCCCCAAGACTGGCTAGCAGCGGTTTCCACGACGCCCTTCCTCGGCGACCGTCGCACGGTCGTCGTGCGGCATCTACTTCGGATCGATACTCCCAAGGAGGCTGGCGTTGCCTCGGGCGCGCTGACGAGTCTTCCCGAGTCGGCGCGGCTCGTGCTCGTCGGCGACGACGAGGGCGGGGACGAACGAAAGCGCGAGCGAATGGCCCGTATCGCGACCGCGTGGGAGAAGTTCGTCTCCGACGAGAAGGGCCTGGTCATTCGGTGCACCGTCGATCCCAAGCAGACCGCCGCTCTGCTGGTAGCGGAAGCCAAGATGCACGGTAAGGCTCTTTCGTCGGGAGGGGCGACTCTTCTGGCCGAGTATGTTGGCGGCAGCTACAGCCGCGGAATCGAGGAACTCGAGAAGTTGGCCTTCTTCGTGGGCGAAAGGGAGGCAATCAGGGAAGCCGACATCCGCCAGGTCGTCACGCCCTCCCGGGAGTGGAACGTCTTCTCGATGATCGACGCGGCCGTGGCGGGCAACACCGGCGCCGCCTTGCGCCAGCTTCATCTTATGCTTGAGGGAGCGGGAAGGCCGGACGAGGCGATCCCTCAGAGGATTCTCCCGCTTCTCTCTCGCCAGTTCCGCCTCATCTGGCAGGCCCGTCTCTGCGTTGAGGAGGGGACCAATCCAACGAATGCGTCCGAGAGCGTTCGCGCTCTCTTCCCCTCGCGGCCGAACCTTGCGAAGGAGACCTACGCCCAGGGCCGGGCGATGACGGCCGCGAGGCGTCTTTCGCTGGACCAGATTCGGGTCTGCATGCAAGCCTTGGCCGACGCCGACGCCCGACTGAAAGGCGCGCTGACTGGGTTCTCGGCGACGGAAACCCTCGAACGGCTGCTCCTCCAGATCGTCGACGCCGTCCAGCCTCGGGCCGCCTAGATGCCAAAGATCAGCATCATTGTCGTGTCCTACGAGACTCGCGACCTTCTCCGTGAGTGCCTGGCGAGCCTGGGGGACGCGCATCAGGTCATCGTCGTCGACAATGCCTCGACCGACGGCTCCGCCGACATGGTCGCCGCTGAATTCCCTCATATGCAGCTACTTCGGATGCCGAGGAATGTCGGCTTCGGGGCAGGGAACAACCGCGGCATGGAATCCGCCCATGGCGACCTCGTGCTTCTGCTCAACAGCGACGCGCGAGCCGAACCCGGCTCGATCGAACAGTTGGCAGAAGTCTTCGGCGATGAGACCGTCGTGGCTGCCGGTGGACGGCTCCTGAACCCGGACGGCAGCGTCCAGCGCTCTTGTGCAGGGCCGCTCACGCTCTGGGCGCTCTTCTGCGAGCAGACGTATCTAGAGCGCCTTTTTCCCCGGTTCCGGCTGCTCAGCCCCTATTGGCTCACCGAACGATTGCCGGACGACCGTCCCAGCGATGTTGCCCAAGTCATGGGGGCCTGCCTCATGATGCGACCCGTCGAGCGCTTCGACGACCGGTTCTTCCTCTATTGCGAGGACACCGAGCTTTGCCGCCGTCTTTCTCGTCACGGGCGAATCCTCTATGTCCCGAACGCAGTCTTTCGCCACGAACTAGGCGGAAGCAGCCGCCAGGAGCGCTGGCGGGCGGTGGCACGATACAACCGGGGAAAGGAACTCTACTTCGCGATCCATCAGGGTCGGCCGACGGCCGTGATCGCTTTCCTCATGAACCGCCTCGGCGCACTGCTGCGGTTGGGCGTCTGGACGCTGGCAACGCTCCTGACGCTTTGTGCCTGGCGTAGTTCCCGCGCTCGTATGGCGCTCTTCGGGCGGGTGTTGTTCGCGCCCGTCGTGCCGGACCGCGCCCGATAGTTTCGCTGTCCCCGGCGATTCTGCCAAGATGGAGTCGGAGGGATGGAGTAATGCGAGGATTGTTCGGAGCGACGCTGTTGCTCGCCATCGTCCTGATGGGGGGATGCGGGCCGAAAGACGAAGCCAAGACAACAGGGAGCGAAGCCGGCACGCCCGAGAAGGCGGCCAAACCACTGGTCGTCTTCGCCCAGGCGAACAGCCAGGACCCTTGGCGGCAAGTCTTCGATCGCGACACTAAGGACGCCGCGGCCAAGCATGAAGGCGACTTCGATTTCGAAATGCAAGAAGCCGGGGGCGACAGCGTGCGCCAAATCGGCCAGATCGAGACTTTCATCGTCAAGAAGCCCAAAGTGCTGCTCGTGAGCGCCAACGACGAATCAGTGCAGTCGGCGGTCGAGAAGGCGACCGACGCGGGTATCGCCGTAATCCTCCTCGATCGCAGCGTCCCGGGAGACAAATGGGCCGCATACGTCGGCGGGGACAATACCGAGATTGGGCGTCAGGCCGCCGCCTATATGGCAGAGAAGATGGGCGGCAAGGGAACCATTCTGATGATTCGCGGTATCGCGAGCGCCGCCCCTACCCGTGAGCGAGCGGGCGGATTCCTGGAGGAAATGAAGAAGCAGCCCGGAATCACGATCATCGAAGGCGACGACTGCGGCTACGAACGGCAAAAGGCGCAGACCTACATGGAGCGTTTTCTCCAGAGTGGTCGATCATTCGATGCCGTTTACGCCCACAACGACGAAATGGCGATCGGAGCCCTCATGGCGATGGAAGCCGCGCGAACCCCGAAGAAGCTCATCGTGGGAATCGACGCGTGCCAGAAGGAGGTCGTAGACTTGATCAAGCAGGGCAAGATCGCTGCAACCTTCAAGTACCCTCAGCCAGGACCGCCGGCGATCGAACTCGCCGCCGAGATCCTCAAGGGCAACCCGCCCAAGGAAAAGCGCCTGATCCTGCCGACCGAGATCGTGACCGTCGAGAACGCGGACGACTACCTCGCCGCCAACCCGAACCTCGCGCAGTAGCCGTTGTCCGAACTCTCCGTCCTCCGAGCCTTTTGCCAAGAGGGCGGCATTCCTCTCGACGAAGAGAGGGAAGCCGCTTTCGTCGCCTTCCGTGAAGCGCTCTACAGGACTAACTCGGTGATGAACCTGACGCGAGTCCCGTTCGAGGGATGCGAGCTCCGACACTTCGTCGACTCGCTGCTCATCGCCTCGCTGATACCGCGAGGCGCACGCGTCGTCGACGTGGGAACCGGCCCCGGATTCCCGGCTTGGCCGCTGGCCCGCGCACGACCCGACCTCACGATTACCGCGGTCGACTCGAGCAACAAGATGCTCGGGTTCCTGCGGCGGCATCCGCTGCCTAATCTCGAAGTTGTCCTGGCTCGCGCCGAGGACTGGGGAGTGCGAGACGCGTTCGACGTTGGAACTGGTCGAGCGCTTGCTCCACTGCAGATCCAGTTGGAACTGATCGCTCCGCTTGTCGTCGTCGGCGGGGCGGTGATTCCGTTCAGGACGGTCGCCGAGGAGGAGGCGATCTCTTCCTTTCCGGGCCACATGCTTGGCCTCACCTTGGAGTCCGTCGTGCGCCGGGCGTTGCCCGGCGAGGAGATCGTTCGGCTCTTTCCGGTTTTCCGCAAGGTTTCCTCCACGCCCCCCAAGTACCCGCGAACGTGGGCGCAGATACGGGCAAGACCGCTCGGTACAATGCCCGCATGACGTTCAGAGTCCTTCTTGCCGCACCATTCGCTCTAAGCGTGCTTTTCGCCAGCGCACAGAGCCCGAAAATGATCGACCGAATCGTCGATGAGGGCAGAGATCATAGCCAAGTTGTTTCCCTGCTCCGACACTTGACCAAGAACATCGGTCCTCGCACTACCGGCACGCCCGAACTCGACCGAGCCCAGTCCTTCGTGATGAACAAGCTGATCGAATGGGGCTGCTCGAACGTCCGGCTCGAGAAGTTCGGGGAGTTCGATGTTCGCTTCCGGCGAGGCGGCAGGGCGTCGGCTAGGATGTTCATTGGACCTGCGCCGGCGGAGTGGTACAACCTGCGTTGGACCGAACGTCCCAGTGTCGGACCGGTCAGCGCCTGGTTCTCGGAGGCGCTGAAGCGCAGCGAATTCCGTGCGCCCGGGCTCGGGAAAGCAGACCTTCGACCCACGAGCGAGGCGCCGAAGGATCTGCGTCGGTGGCTGCCTTGGCAGAAAGACATCCAGTTCTCGACCCCGAACTGGTCGCCCGGAACCGACGGCCCGGTTCGCGGACAGGCGATTCTCGAGCCGCTGTCGTCCGCCGAACTTGAAGCGGTCCGGAGCCGCCTGAAAGGCGCCTGGATCGTCATGCGCGATTCCCCTGGGATGAGGGGGCCCCGTCCCACTCAGTCGCCCCTGGCCTCGATGCTCGATGAAGCGGGAATTGCGGGCCGCGTCTACAATAGCGGCTCCGACCTTATCTGGACCCACGGCCAACCCGGAGACGCGAAGGCCGGGCAGCTTCCCACGCAGGTCCTGATCTCGATTTCACGCCCCGACTACAAGATCATCCGGCAACATCTCGCCGCCGGTAGCGACATCCAACTCGAGTTCGACATCGAGAACGTCTTCACACGCGGTCCGATGCCGCTGTTCAACGTGATGGGCGACATTGTCGGTACGGAAAGACCCGATGAGTACGTGATTCTCAGTGCGCACCTCGACAGCTGGAACGGTCCCGGGTCGGAAGGCGCGAGCGACAACGGCACCGGCACGATGGTCATGCTGGAAGCCATGCGAATCCTCCGCGCCTGCCAGGTTCGACCGAAGCGCACGATACGATTGGTACTTTGGGGTGGCGAGGAGCAGGGCCTGCTCGGCTCGCGAGCCTACGTCGAGAAGCACAAGGCGGAGCTCGATAAGATCAGCGCGGTTTTCAACGACGACGCCGGCTCGAACTATCAGGGCGGCCTTCGCATTCTCAAGGAATGGGACCCGTTCTTCGCCCCGCTAGCCGAAGCGATCAATCGGGCGTTCCCGGGCATGCCCTTTAAGCTCGAGTTTATGGAGAGTATGTCCCGCGGCGGTGGCGGCAGCGACCATGCCTCCTTCCTGCAGGTCGGCGTTCCCGGGCTGCACTGGTTCGAGACCGGACGCCAAGACTATCGCCATGTTTGGCACACGCAGAACGACACCTTCGAGAACGCGATCCCGGAGTATCTGGTCCAATCCGCCACGAATAGCGCGTTGGCCGCCTACCTTCTGTCGATGAACGACCGTCTGCTGCCTCGCCCCGCCCCCGCGCCCGCCTCCGGCACGCCACAATAGAGGTCGATGGCTCGCCTTCTCCTCATTGTTGCCGACTCGACCGAAGCCCGCCAAGCGGCGGGCTTCGGTCAGCGTCTGGGGCTGCCCTTCGATCTGTTGGTTCTGAGCGGCGAGCCTCCACTGGACCTCGGAGCCGAGACTGCGTTCGAAGCCGGTCTCCCTGAGTTGCCGGTGGCCGATGGCCTCGCCGAAGCTCTGGCCGGCGCCGCAGCAAACTACACCCACCTCGCAGCGGTGTCGTCCATGCGGTCGAAGGACGTCCTGGCTCGCCTTGCCGGCTTGATCGACGCGGCGATGGTCACCGACGCGATCGCGATCGAGTCGCCGACCCGCTTCGTTCGGCCGGTCGTGGCGGGCTCGATTTTGGCGACCGTCGATGTCCTTGCGATGCCAGTCGTCATCACTTTTCGCCCGTCCGGATTCGGTGAGCCCACGCTCGGCGGTCAGTCTGCGAGATCCACCCTGGCCCTTAGCCCCAGTCCGAAGTCGACGAGGGTTGCGGTCCGGGCCAAGTCCGGAGGCCGTCCGGATCTTTCCCAGGCGAAGGTCGTCGTATCCGGAGGTCGCCCCCTCAAGGACGCCGCGACCTTCGAACAGGTGATCGGCGGACTGGCCGACGCGCTCGGTGGAGCGGTGGGAGCCACCCGTGCCGCCGTCGATAGCGGGATCGCGCCGAATGAGCTTCAGGTAGGGCAAACGGGCAAGATCGTGGCGCCGGACCTCTACATAGCCGCCGGCATCTCCGGCTCGACCCAGCACATGGCGGGCATCAAAGACAGCAAGCTTATCGTCGCCATCAACAAGGATCCCGACGCTCCGATCTTCGAGAGCGCCGATCTCGGCTTGGTCGCCGACCTCTTCGAGGCGATTCCGGCCTTTCGAACCGAGATCGGCAGGTAGGCAGTTAGCCGAACGGCGGACGCTCGAGGATCTCGAACCGCAACTCGCCGACCGGTTTCTCCCCGGCAGTGAGGTCGAAACGGTAGATCCCCGGCCGGTCGATCAGGCGGTCGAAGTGAAGCTGGCGCGAAAAGTAGACGTAGGATGGCCCCAGGTCGGGCCTTCTGGCGAACGTGACCTCCAACTGATGCTCAAGGTGCACGCGACCGTCTTGGTCGATCATCCGAAGCACGAAGACGTAGGTGGCGTCGGTTTCATCGTAGTCGGCCTCGATCTCGAAGGCGATGAAGAACGGATCGAGTCGAGCCGGCATCGGACCGACTACGATGTGGCGGAAGATGCCGTGCAGCAAAGGCGCGCCCGAGTCAAGTCGTCCGGCCCACTGACAGAGTACGAAGAAGTTACAGTGCACTCTATGGGCCGCCGTCGATCTTCTTCGGCTTGGCGGCCTGCTCCTTCAGCCAAGGCTCCATCGCTTTGCCGATCGCCATTTGAGCAGAGCGCTGCTGGTGCGGCGTCTTCGGTCCCCCCGAAAGGACGGTGAAACCGGCGCTGACGAGGAGCGATGCCGCGGTTTCCCAGCCCTTCTCGACTCGGGTGCTATCGGCGTTGATGTCCTTACTATCGAGGATGACCTCGCCTTTGGCAACGTCGACGAGGACCATGCTGACCGTGCAGTCGGCCTTGGTCTTCGGGCCGAGAGCGACCCAAACGCTGCGCGTTCGCCACTTCGCTTTGCCAGCGCAGACGAGGTCGACCTTCATTTCTCGCCCGAGCGCCAAGAGATCCTTCGGGTCGGGGATGTCCGTTCCGAGGCGCTTTTGTAGCGACTCTTCCCAAACGGTCTTGGCCCGGACCTCGGGCACTACTTCGTAGTTGACCTTTTCGAAGAGGGCCTTCACCGTGTCTTGCGCCGTCTTGATGGCGGTGTCGGTGCCGTCGGTGAAGCTCCAAGGCAGGATAGCGACCTGCCGGACGGGCTTCGAAGTCGGTTGGGCATCGATGCCGCCTTGTGCGGAGGTGACGACGAGAGCGGTGCAGGCTAAGAGGGCGATCATAGTAACTCCTGGCACCGAATGATAGCCCATAGCCCGCAAGGGAACGCCCGGCTCGTGGGCCGGGCGACTCGGTAAGGGTTGCTCCCAACGGAGCTTCGTATTGCGATCGATTCCCTTGCTCGTGATCCCTGTGCGGGCAGCGTCGTCAGTTACGAGTGGCTGCCATGCGTGGCGTCGACGGGGCGACCTCCACCAATGCCTGGGGAGGCGCGAGGAGATAAACGTGCTCGCCGATCTCCTCCCATGTGCCTTCTTCGGCATAGTTGACGCCGCACATGAAGTCCTTGATCTTCTCTCGTAGAGCCGGATCGGCCGCCGTGATGTTCAGAATCTGCTGTTCACCCCGCTTGATGCCGTCGGCGGCGGCGACTGCGTCCTGAAAGGACACGATCTGTCGTCGCACGACGATACTGTAGCGATGGAGCGATTGGTAGCGCGGCGACTTCGGAACGACGTCCAGGTTCTCCTCGTCGATCGGCTCGCTGCGCGCGAAGAAGTTCTTTATTCGCGTGAATGCGCCCGGGCGCTCCACGACTTCTACATCATCCATGATTCCTGCGTTCCTCCAATCCCTGGATTAGGCACGGTCTCCGAAGATGGCGCTGCCGACCCGGATATGGGTCGCTCCCTCCTGGATCGCCTCGACGAAATCCCCACTCATGCCCATGCTCAGCACGTCTCCTCCGGGAACTTTGGCGAGCATCTCTCTAAGCTCCCTAAAGTATGGACGCATCTTGCTGGGCCCGAGCATCGGACCGATCGTCATCAAGCCTCGAAGCCGAACTCTTGAACAGTTTAGGCAGGCGAGGACGAATTCGTCAAGCCCAGAAGGGGAAATGCCCGACTTTTGCTCTTCCGAGGCCACGTTTATCTGGATCGCGCCGTCGACGATTCGGTCCTGTCGTCCGATCTCGTCGAGTTGGCTCTTCGACTCGAGCGTGTGGATGAAGTCGAACGTAGCCGCTGCGCGACGGGCCTTGTTAGACTGTAGTCTGCCGATGAAGTGCCATACGATGTCTTCTGGGAGACTGGCGATCTTGGGAGTGGCTTCCTGCAGCTTGCTTTCGCCGAAGTCTCGAAGTCCGAGCGAATAGGCATCTCCGATTCGCTCGACCGGGACACCCTTGGTCACGGCGATCAGCGTGACTTCGGCGGGGTTGCGGCCTGCTTGCCTGCAGCTGTCGTCGATCGCCGTTCGGACCTTGGCGATGCGCTCGTCGATCGTCATCGATCACCCGGGTCGAGCATCGCCGCTCCAAACACGCCCGCGCTATCGCCAAGCTTCGGCGGAAGAATCGGGGTCGAGAAGCGATCATGGAAGACAGATCGGGCCGCGACGCCCGGCGCGTCGCGGAACAGTCGGGCCACGTTGCTCACTCCGCCACCGACCACGATGGCTTCCGGATCGAGGATGTTCACGACGGTGGCAATCGCCTGACCGAAGCCCATGCAGAGCCGGTCGATCGTCCTGGTGGCAACCGGGTCGACGCTGTCCGCATCCCGCTGGGCTATTCTCGCCAACGGAAGGGTCTGCTCCGCGTGCTCTGTATAGAACCGCTCGAGGGCAGGACCGGAGAGAACGGTTTCGACACACCCCGACTTGCCGCAGTAGCAAGGCGCAGCATCGGTGCCGGACACGAGCGGGTTGTGGCCCCACTCGCCCGCGATCCCGTGAAGACCTCGGACGATCCTGCCGTCGAAGACGATCCCACCGCCTACGCCGGTCCCGAGAATTACGCAGAATGCATTGGATCGGCCCTTCGCGGCTCCCCATCGGGCTTCGGCGAGGGTGAAGCAGTTCGCGTCGTTCTCGATCAGGACCCTTACGCCGAGGAGCTGTTCGAGGTCGCCTTGCAGAGGGCGCCCGTTGAGAGCCGTCGAGTTGCAATTGCGCATGAGGCGTGTCTCGGGATCGCACGACCCCGGCGTTCCAAAGCCGATCCTCTGGGGGCGCATCCGGCCTAGTTCTTGTTCGATCCGCTCGATCAGTACAAGAATGCGCGATAGAAGATGCTCGTATCCCTGATCCGCTTCGCTGTCGATCCTCAGTCGCAGGAGGCAGCCGGACGGATCGTCGGCCCCGTCGGCGAGGACCGCGCCCTCTACCTTGGTTCCGCCCAAGTCGATCCCCCACCGCTCATCCACGATTCGCTTTCACCCGAAAATGCACCAAAATAGAGAAAACTCGATCAAGTCCTTGGGAAAACGTGGAATAGGCAACTCGGAGATCGTCATGCGCCGTTCCGGTTTTACACTCGTCGAAATCATGATCGTGGTGCTGATCTTGGGCATTCTGCTCACGATTGCAGTCCCGAACTGGATGAAGGCCCGCGAGGGTGCTCGCGCAAAGTCGTGCCTTGAGAATCTCCGCAGCATCGAGGGGGCGAAGGAGCAGTGGGCCATGGAGAACCGCAAGGGCTCCGGCGACGCCGTCGTCGAGGCCGACCTTTGGCCAACCTACATAAAGGGCTCGTCGTTCCCCTCGTGCTCCGGCGGCGGCACCTATACTCTCAATGCGATCGGCGATCCCTGCTCTTGCAGCATTCACGGCGTCAACTAGGCGATTCGCTCGAACAGCCTGATCTCATAGAACGAACCTCGCGCCACGGAGTCGTCGAAGGGCTTGCGATCCGTCCAGAGCACGAAACCGACGATTTCGTCCGGAATCGCCACGTTGGGGCCGATGATCGAGCCTAAGTAGCCGTCGAGGTACTTGAGTCCCTCGAAAACGTCGCTGAGGTCCTGCTCGAGGCTGCCGCCCTGGCCAGGATCTGCTCGTCGAATCGACACCGACGCCAGCTGACCCAACTCCATTCTGCCCAGCGTTGTGCCGTGGCGTCGGCCGGCTTCGATGCGACGGATATCCGGAGGAGTCTGGAGCCTTTCGAGGGTGTCTGTCATCAAAGTCGACGCTGACATCTCCTCCTGGGCCGCCACGGCAGCCTCGAGGCTGCCGAAGTGGGCCATGACGGCATATTTCTCTGGAAAGTCGAGGTCCATCCACAGAGTCGTCGAAAAGAATCCGTCGATGGGCTCGCAGATTCGTCGGGCACCTTCAACGAAGGCGAAAACGAGTTCAGCGTCGTCGTCGGGAACCCAGGCGTACCCGAGCGTAAGGTAGTGGCTCATGGCTTCCGACATTGTGTCTCATGGGAAAAAAAGTCGACCCCCCGTTGCGTCGGGTAAATCTACCGAGTAGACTGAGCCGTCTGTATAAACGCCTCGATGCTCCGGCGTTCACCGAGCCATCCGAGGGATTTGGAGGATATATGACAGGAAGGTTAGCTCGCGGGGCACCCGCGTTTTATGCATTCGTGGCCCTTGTCATGGGCCTCATCTCGGCCGCGATGGTCGGTTGTGGTGGTAGCGGCGGTGGCGGAGGCCAAGCCAAGTTCAGCGTCGGCGCCACTTTCGAGGCTTACACTGGCCGCGCGATCCAAGGTTACGTGGGATCGATCAAGGTCTCCGCTCAATATGGCACGGACTCGCCCGTCGAGTTCGGAGTGATCAAGAGAAACGACGCACGCGTCGAGCGAGACGTGCTCGCCGACAAGGACTACCGTTTCGTGGTCATCGGATACGCTTCCGAGAATGGCACTGGCGCCGAAGTGGCGCGCACCGAGTTTGTCCGCCGCTCACCCAAGCGTGGCCAGATCACCGACGTCACCGTCGACACCATGACGTCCGACGTTGCTAGCGTCCACGTGGATTTGCCGGCAACGGTCATCTGCGGCAGCACCGTCGCCGTGAACATCGAGGCCCGCAATTCGAGCGGCAACCCGATCCTCAACTGTGACGACGACTCTTCGTTCGCGATTGTCGTCGAGCCCGCCGGCGCTGGTTCCGTAAACTGGAACAACGGTGTCTGTGAGTTCACCGCATCTGCCGATCAAGCATGGGACGGCCAAACCGTCCGAGTCACCGCGACCCTCAATGGGCGCACCGGTGAGGATTCGACCGTTCTCGATTGCCTGATCTCGAACCTAAATCTCAATCTGCACTGGAATGCGGACGATCGCGGCCTTCCCGGCTATGCGAACTCCGCTCGACTGACCCTTTCGCGACCGGGCGGCACCACCCACGAGGTGATCGTCAACCGATCCTCGCGTAACGCTTACATCGAGCCGGTCAGGTTCCCTGACAAGATCGATGACGGCGCCTGGGATCTTAACATCACCGCCTACTCCGGCTCCGGCGGAGCAGGAACCGCGGTTGCCTCCGGAAACTTCCCCGTTAACGTCGATCCTGGCGAGGATGCGATCACCATTGACATGGATGCCAGCGACTTCGACGTTAGTGGCATCCGCGTTCAGATTCTCCGCGGCAACAGTGTCGTCAACGTCCCGAATGGCGGCCCCGTGGTTCTCTTCGAGGGTGAGACGGTCGACATGTCAGTCCAAGCCGTCAACGCTCTGGGCGAAATCCTGTTGACGAACAGCGAGACGGAAATGTCGTGTAGCGGCGGCAACATCAGTTGCGTCGGCAAGCGCGTTACTGCCAATGTCCGCGGCGATTCCTCTTCCATGACGTTCCGCATCGGCGATGCCCCCGGCCCGTTCACCTACCCGGTGAGCGTCGTCATTGGTTCGCCCGGCGTCATCATTATCTGGGATCCGCCAACGCGTGATCCGGCTCCTGGCTACGCGAAGTCGGCTCAAGCCGAGATCTTTGACGGAAGCGGTAACCCGATCCCCGGATTCGACCCGTTCTGCGTGAATCGACCGGCGAGCGGCCGAACCGCAGCTTACTGGCCGGACCAGCTAGAGCCCGGAACCGCCTACTTCGTCCGCGTCACCCTGTTCCCCGAACTGGATTGCGCTGGACCCCAACTCATGTTCGCCGAGACGCCCGTGCTGCTCGTCCCGCAGGACGGACGGGTGTCCGCCAGCGAGTTCGACTTCCCGACCGTCGGCGATGCTTCGAACGTAGAAATCACCGTTCTCCGCGCCGATGGTTCGGTCGAGCGATATATGGACGTTTCTCCGCCGCCTGTCGGCCGCCGAAACGGACCGCTCTTCCTCGCCTCCGGCGAGCAGGTGACGATCAGCGCTCGCGCGACCGATGCTGCCGGAACCGTGACCTTCTTCTCGGTCATGAACAACTCGTTCGATAACGACGTGTGCAGTCTCGACCTGACGAACGGCAGAGTGACGACGAATCGTCTCGGTCTAACCTTCCTCACCTCGACGGCCCAAGCCGGACGGGGACCGGAGATGGTGCTTGAGACGAGAGTCATGCAGCCAGGCGTGGTGGCATTCAGCGACTACGACGACGATGCCTTCGGCATGGGCGCGGTCAAGTCCTACCTCTATGTCCCGACTGCCAGGGTGAACAACCCGGTAACCGGAGACAAGATCTGGGAGATCCCGTATCGTGACGACGCATACCTCGGTCGACCATTGGCGGAGCCCGGCGTGGTTCTACCTACCGGCCAGTGCAACGGCTACGACGTCATCCAGCCTGCGATCAACTCCCGAGCCAACCGCATCGCGCTGACGATCGCTCCGTTCGACACGGTGAGCGGCGACGTGACCTACTATAAGGACCTCGTCGTCATGGACGTCTCCTATGACGCCAACGGCGTGCCGGTATTCGGCGCCATCCACCTGCAGAATGTCCAATACGACACGGCAGACCAGTTCTGCCCACAGTGGGGACCGCAGCAGGACAACAACTTGGACGGCGTCCTCTACTTCTCGTCGATGGAGTTCAACCGGGATGCCGGCTCCTACCTTCCTGGTAACGAGCGCGATATCTTCTCCCGCGGCGACGTCGACGCAACCCCGAGCCCGGGCATCAACCTGACCTCCGGCATTTCCGGCAACCTTCTGTGGCCGGCAGTCGCTCCGGACAACGGCGAGATGGCGGTTATCCGCAAGCTCGGCTTTGGCACTGACGCAGCAGGCCTGTTCGGTGTGGGCCAGATCGTTACGATCCGGACCACCGACTTCGCGCCGACTGGTGAGCAGATCGACGTGACCGCGTCGGCTGCAAGCCGAATCGGCTACGTGGCTAGCCACGGCGTTCAGGTCCCTGGCTCGTCCGACCCGGCGACGCTCATCAACCCCGACAAGTACTACATCGCTTTTGCGCGCAGCTTCGATGGCGGCGTGACGAGAGAGGTGCAGCTCATTCGGGCGGAGCGGACTCAAGCCGCTCTCGGAGCCTTCATTCCGCAGCAACAGAATGCGAGCGATCCGTTCTGCGCCGCGGTGGATGGCGCCGACGACTTCCGAGTCTATAATCCGCGGAGGATCATGGCCTTCCTGTACAACGACACCCAGATCCGGGCGAAGCCGATAACTTCGCCGGCGACGGGTGGTATCGGATCCCTGATTACCGTGCTCGATCCCGACCTGACTTCCACGAATATCCCGAGCCAGCCGACATTCCCGGCTCCGTTCGACGTATTCGATCCTCTCCCGAGGTAAGGAAGCCTCTAGGAGCCCCGGCCCCCTTGTGGGGTCGGGGTTCTGCATTTTGCTGGGTCATAATTTTTCGATGCCTAAAGTGCTCGTCGTCGGAAGCGGGGGGCGGGAGCATGCCCTTGCTTGGAAGCTTTCCACCGAAGCCGAGATCTTCGCTGCTCCAGGCAACCCAGGAACGGCGCAGATCGCCACGAACCTCCCGATCAGTGCTGGCGATCCTGAAGCGTTGATCGAGGCCTGTCGTCGACATGCCATCGACTTCGTCGTCGTGGGTCCAGAGAATCCGCTCATCGAGGGCTTGTCCGATATCCTCCGTAATGCCGGGGTCGCTGTCTTCGGGCCGTCGGCACAGGCGGCTCGGCTCGAAGGCTCGAAAGCCTTCGCCAAGGAGGTCATGGTCGCCGCTGGAGTCCCTACGGCAGAGCACCGCAACTTCACCGATCCCGAAGCCGCGCGGGGGTACACCAGAATGCGATTTGATCAAGGGCGACAGGTCGCTGTTAAGGCGAGCGGTGCCGCCCTCGGCAAGGGAGTGGTCGTGAGCACCACGATCGAGGAGGCCGAAGATGCGATCGAGTCGATGCTGACGCGGCGGGAGCTCGGCGATGCCGGTGCCGAGATCGTGATCGAGGACCGGCTCATCGGCCCAGAGTTCAGCCTAATCGCCCTGTGCGGTGGCGGCGGATTCCTTTGCCTGCCTCCGGCCCGGGACTACAAGCGTGCGCTCGATTGCGATCGCGGACCCAACACGGGCGGGATGGGATCCTACTCGCCGGTGCCCGACGTGGATCCCGACTTCGCCGAGCGAGCCGCCGAGGAAGTGGTCGCGCCGATCTTGCGAGAACTGAGTCGCCGTGGACTCGACTACCGTGGCGCACTCTTCGCGGGCATCATGGTGCAGGAGGGTCGGCCGTACTGCTTGGAGTACAACGTGCGATTCGGTGATCCCGAGACCCAGACACTCGTCCGGAGGATGGGATCGGGTCTTTGCGAAGCCCTGCGCGCCTGCGCGGAGGGTCGTACGCCCGGGGCGGTCGCAATCGGCGCCCATGCCGCGGTCACGGTCGTCGTTGCCAGTGCGGGCTATCCAGGGCCAGTCGAGAAGGGGCTCCCGATCGAGCTTGCACCCATGCCGAATGACGTGGTCATTTTCCATTCGGGGACCGAGATGATCGCCGGTCGGCTTGTGACCGCGGGAGGCCGCGTCATTGGCGTGAGCGCGAGCGCGCCGACCTTGGAGTCGGCGCGCATCAAAGCCTACGAGGCGACCTCTGCCGTCCGCTTCCGCGGCGCGCGATGGCGGACCGACATTGCCGTAACGGCCTAAGTCTTGATCTGGATGTCCACGCCGCTGGGCAGGTCGAGGCGCATCAAGGCGTCGATCGTCTTGTTCGTCGGTTCGTGGATGTCGATCAGCCGGTTGTGGATCCTGAGCTCAAAATGCTCCATCGACTCTTTGTCGATGTGCGGGCCCCGGATCACGCAAAAGCGCCGGATGTTAGTCGGAAGCGGGATCGGACCGCTGATTCGGGCGCCCGTGCGCTTAGCAGTGTCGACGATCTTCTCGGCCGACTGGTCGATCAGTCGGTGGTCATACGCGCGGAGGCGAATTCTTACTCGCATTTAGCCTGATACCTACCTGTTGAAGTGGCCGCGAGTTCCAGGCGAACGGCAAGCGCGCCCCAATCTCTCGGCAGGGCAGATTGTACCCAAACGAGCGGGGGCTGCGCGAGCATCGCGCAGCCCCCGTGACCGTGAGAGTGTTTCGAGCCTTACTCGTAGATCTTCGTGATCGTGCCGGCGCCGACGGTGCGGCCGCCTTCGCGGATCGCGAACTTCGAGCCCTGCTCCATGGCGATCGGAGCGATCAGCTCAATAGTCATGGTGATGTTGTCGCCAGGCATGACCATGTCGACCCCACTTGGCAAGTTGAGCGTTCCCGTCACGTCGGTCGTTCGGAAGTAGAACTGCGGGCGGTAGCCCGTGATGAACGGCGTGTGCCGTCCGCCCTCTTCCTTGGACAGGACGTAGACCTCGGCGTCGAACTTCGTGTGCGGCTTGATCGAGCCGGGCTTGGCCACAACCTGGCCGCGCTCGATTTCCTTTCGCTCGACACCGCGCAGGAGAAGCCCGACGTTGTCGCCCGCCTCGCAGTAGTCGAGCGTCTTCCGGAACATCTCGACGCCCGTGCAAACGGTCTTGCGGGTCTCCGGGTGAAGGCCGACGATCTCGACTTCTTCCATCGACTTGAGCTGACCGCGCTCGACACGACCCGTGGCGACCGTGCCGCGACCTGTGATCGTGAAGACGTCTTCGACGGCCATCAGGAACGGCTTGTCTTTGTCGCGCTCGGGGGTCGGAATGTGGCTGTCGACGGCTGCCATCAGGTCGAGGACCGGCTTGAGGGCCGCGTCGTCGATACCGGCGCCCTTCTCGAGGGCCTCCAGCATTTTGACGGCGGAACCCTTTACGATCGGGCAGTTCTTGAAGCCGTACTTCTCGAGGAGGTCGTTGACTTCCATCTCGACAAGCTCGAGCAGCTCGTCGTCGTCGACGAGGTCGGTCTTGTTGATAAAGACCACGATGTACGGGACGCCGACCTGCCGCGCGAGCAGGATGTGCTCGCGCGTCTGGGGCATCGGGCCGTCGGTGGCAGCGACCACGAGGATCGCGCCGTCCATTTGGGCCGCGCCGGTGATCATGTTCTTGATGAAGTCGGCGTGACCGGGGCAGTCGACGTGGGCGTAGTGCCGCGTATCGGTCTCGTACTCCTGGTGCGAGATATTGATCGTGATGCCGCGAGCCTTCTCCTCGGGAGCGCTGTCGATCTCTTCGTAGGAGACTTTCTTGGCGTGGCCCTTCAGAGCCAGGGTCTGGGTGATCGCGGCCGTCAGCGACGTCTTGCCGTGGTCGACGTGGCCGATGGTGCCGATATTGACGTGAGGCTTGGTCCTCTCGAATTTCTGTCTAGCCATGTGTGTTTGTAGTTGGTCCTTCTAGGATCTTTTGGCCGGCGAAGTTCGCCGGGCCGAAGTCACACCACGTGCGGCCCAAGAAATGAGCCTCCAGCCCGCGATAGATCGGGCAATAGTGTACCCGTGCCAGGCCGAATTTTCAAGGCATCCCGGAGCGCAGAGGAGATAGCTTCCAGGGGGCCGAGGTAGGCTTCACCACGTATGTCCGAGCATGAATCGATGGTCCGAATCTTCGACTCCTTCGAACAGGCCGATCGTGCCGACCGAGAGGAGTATGCGGCAATGACGCCGGAGCAGCGCCTCGATATCCTCCTACAACTGGTCCTCGAATACTATGGCCCTCCACCCCGACTTCAAAGAGTTCTTACGGTTGCTCAATTCCCACCAGGTTGAGTACCTGCTCGTCGGGGCGCATGCGCTGGCCGTGCATGGACAGCCTCGCATGACCGGCGACATCGACTTCTTCGTACAGTGCAACGCGGAAAATGCCACAAGGCTTCGGGCGGCGCTGGAAGAGTTCGGGTTCGGTTCGACAGGAGTAACGGCTTCCGACCTCGAACAGCCGGGCCGTATCTTCATGCTAGGAGTGCTGCCTCATCGGATCGACCTACTGACATCGATCTCGGGTGTTGAATTCGATCAGGCATGGCAGCGAAGGATCGATTGTGTGCTCGATGGCGTACCGATTCACGTCTTGTCGTTGGAGGATCTCATTGCAAACAAACGAGCCACGGGGAGGGCCAAGGATATTGCCGATCTCGATCTGCTCGGAGGGGTTTGAGCATCCCAGCTTGTAGATAAACTATCCGTGTGATGCCTAGCGAGCCGTGGGTCACGTTTCTCTTCACCGACATCGAGGCAAGCACTCCGCAATGGGAAGCGGAACAGTCAGCGATGGCGGAGGCCATGGCGCGTCACGACTCTATCGTCACGGCGTGCGTCGAGGCCGCTGGCGGCTTAGACCACCGATTGCGTGGCGAAGGTGACAGCAAGTTCCTCGTCTTCGACGACCCTGAAGCAGCGGTCTTGGCTGCCGTCGAGATCTTTCGGAGTTTGGAGGCCGAGCCTTGGCCCGAAGGAGTTTTCATCCGAGTCCGTGCTGGCATTCACAGCGGCCCTTGTCGGTTTGCCGCGGGAGACTACTATGGGCCAGAAGTCAATCGTGCAGCCCGGCTGCGATCAGCAGCCCATGGCGGTCAGTGTCTGATCTCGGGCGCCGCGGTATCGGCCATGAAGCAGCCCCCCGACGGGATCGGTTTTCTCGATCTCGGTCAACATCGCCTAAAGGACCTGCTCGGTCCAATCCATGTCTGGCAGGTTCTGCACCCCGAACTTCTGGCCGAATTCCCACCCATCCAATCTCTTCGCCTGGCCGCCACGAACCTTCCGACTCAGGCGAACGCCTTCGTGGGACGCACGGCGGAGCTTGCAGAGCTGAAGTGCTTGCTAAGCGATTACCGATTGGTGACGCTCCATGGACCCGGAGGAGTGGGCAAGACTCGCCTGGCTGTGCAGTTCGGTGCGGAAGGGGCTGCCGACTATGCAGGCGGAACTTGGTTCGTCGACCTGACGCGCTGCCGGCATGCAGACGAGATCTGGATCGAAGCCGGCCGAGCTCTTGGCGTTCGCGACGTTCCCGGCCGGCCCTTAGAGCTGGCTGTTAAGGAGCGTTTAGCTTCGGCAGCCTCGCTGCTTCTCCTCGATAACTGCGAGCATCTTCTGCCGGACCTAACGGCTATGGTGGGCGATCTGCTCTCCTTGACCACCGATCTTCGGATCATTGCCACGAGCCGGGAACCCATCGCGGTCCCTGGCGAGAGGCTCGTTACGTTGAGCCCGCTCTCCACTCGGTCCGAGAGCGGATCCTCTGGATTGGAAAGCGAGGCAGCGCGTCTATTCATCGACCGTGCGCTGGCGCTGAAACCCAGTTTCGACTTTGGCCCCTGGAATGCTACGGCAATCCAAACGCTGTGCGAAGGACTCGACGGATTACCCTTGGCGATCGAGTTGGTTGCCGAAAGCGTCATCAGCTTCGGAATTGGTGACTTGCTTGCGCTCCTTCCGAACAGGCTGAAGAGTTTCGAAAGCGCGGGACGCGATTCTCGGCACAGAACCTTGGAGTCGAACATCGCGTGGAGCTTCGAACGCCTCGATGATCTCGAACGGGCTATTGCGATAAGCATGAGCTTCGCCGAACCCGGTTACGACCTCGAGGCGATCCAGTTCATAGCAGACGTCGATCCTCCTGACTCCTGCCCGACCGCCGTAAACCGTCTTGTTCGCAAGGCTATCCTCGTACCGGACTTCGACGGGCCCGTAACGCGATATCGATTTCTGCCTACAGTTCAGGCCTATGCGATCGGGATTGCTTCGAGCGAGAAGCGGGAGCAAGCAAGGGACCGTCATCGGGCGCACTATGCCGAGCTTGGCGAGAAGCTATGCAGCGAACTCGAAGGACCCCATCCTTCGAGTGCGGCGGAGTGGCTAGAAGCGAATGAGGCCAATGTCTTGTCGGCGATACGCGCAGACGCCGAAGACCCGAACCAGCATGGGCGCGCTCAGCGAGTGGCTGCCCTCATGTTTCGCTATTGGGATAACAAGGGGCGCCACACCCTGGCCAAGCAAACTTACCGAGAACTTCTCGCGAACCTCTCACCGGACGAGTGTACGATAGAGCGAGGACTCCTTCACAACTCGCTCGGGGTCGCTCATCTCCGCATGGGAGAGTACGACCTCGCCGAAGCGGAACTCGAACGAGCAATCTCGTTGCGGGAACAGAACGGAGATTTGGCCGGAGCGGCGCGAAGCCGATTCAACCTCGGGAGCATCGCAATGATCCGCGGACGATACAGTGAAGCCCGGGCCGCCTACGAGGGTGCCCTCGAGGTCCTCGAACCCCACGTCGGCCCGGTCGTTCGGTCCACGATTCGGATGAATCTCGGTCTACTCGATTTGGAACTAGGTGAACCCGAGCGTGCCTTAGAAGTAAGCAGGCAGGCGCTGGCCGAACTCGGTGACGTCGTCGGAACCGGATTGAGGCCCTGCATCCTAGCGAACATCGCTATCGCCCAGACACAGCTGGGCCACTATGACGAGGCTCTTGTCCTGTTCGAATCTTTGGGACGAGAACTCGAGCGGGATCCGAACGAGCGGGAAGCCGCCAGATTCCTGACGAACTATGCCGAAACCCTTCGTCGGGCTGAACAACCGGTAAAGGCCGCGGTACTCATGGCCGGCGCCCTTGAGAAGCACGGAGCAAGTTCTGATCGTCGAGGCATGGCGACGGCACTCGACGTGGCATCCGGGATTCTGGCAGACCTGGGAGACCATCGGAGTGGTTGGCTTGCGCTCCGGCACGCAGACGACATACGCTTAGAAATTGGTGCTCGGCTCCAGGTCGGGGAGGCGGAGAGAGTCGAAATGCTTCGAGAGAGGCTGTCGGCTCAGGCGGACGCTGGAGACGCAGAGCCATGTAGCGACGAGGCAGCCATTCGAAAGGCCCGCGAAGCGCTCCTGAGGGAAAGCCAGGGAACGGCGCGGAACCGCTTGCTCTAAGGCGGGGGGCGCTCTCCCTCTTCCTCGCTCGGGGGAGGGCGACGGTAGCGTAGTTCGATCTCGCCGGTCTGCGGAATGCCCTTGCTGTAGAGTCGGTAGCCGCCCTCGCGCAGTTCGTACTGGAACTTGTCACCGTTGATCGGGTCGGTGATGTCCTCTTCGGGAGCCGCCTCCGAGAGCCGGTTCGGAAGGCGCTCGTTCTTCCATCGGAACCCGATGATCTTCGCGTGAAGCCCGAGGAGCCGCAACTGACAGCGGCTTCGCAGGGCCGAAGCGCTCGCCATATCGAAAGCCGGCATCGACAGTGCCGCGATGTAGGAGGCGAGGTCGTCGAGGGTGACGATCTCCCGAGGCACCTCGTCCAAGTCGGAGGCATCCTTGTCGATCCAGTTCTTCTCGGGTCTTTGAAGCCTTTCGAGAAACACTCCGCTGGAGATTTCCAGCCGGTCCTTGATGAGCCGAGTGAGACGCTCTCGATCGTTCTTGGTGAGTCCGGCAATCAGTTTCGCGGCTTTCTCGTCGAGGTCGTCCTCACCTCCCATCAATCCCAGCAGGTCGGTTCGCTCCAGAACTTGAGGAATCGAATCCAGCATGAACTGCTTCTCGCCCGCGACGCATGCGAGATAAGGATCGGGTCGTTCGAGGACGGTCTTGCAAAAGCGCTCGATTCGGGCGGCTTCGCTTGCCGAGAGCGTCGGCAAGAGGGTTTCGAAGCGAGCGAGGGCGACCGCCCGGATCGCTCGTCCCACCAGGTACGCGATCAACGTCTCGGAGGAAATCGCATCCGCGAACGAGAGCTGTTCGAGCAGGATTCCCACTCCCTTCGAACCAGCCCCATCGGCAAACGCGACGTAAGCCGCGCAGTCCATCACCCAAGCGGCGAGCTTGTACTCGGCATACTCCTCGAAGGTCGTGTCGAAGTCGATGCTCTTCCGAAACGGGATGGCCGGCTTGGCGTTGCCTGTATGTATCAAGTCCACGACTCGGCCGAATCGCTGTATGACCTCGCGGCGAATGTCCAACGGAGTCGAGTCCTCGGTCAATCCGGGGGGGACGGGGGGAATCTTGTCCCACCCCTCTCGTTCCTTGGACGCCCTGTACTGGAACCAGTTGCGGTACTCCGATACCTTCGACCGAGCCACGATGTCAGCCGCCTGCAAGTACTCCTCGAAAGCGTTGGCACCGGTCAGACGAGGAAAGTGTTTCTGGACCAGTGAGGGACGAGCTTGCATCGGTAAGGTCACGAGAGAAAGGGCGACGAGAACGGCAACCACGAGAAGCCTCCTAACAGAACTGATACTCCGGCATGGCAAAGGTAAGACGGACCAACGTCCGGACCGCGTTCGCGGCGGTTTGCGGCCGATCGAAGGCCGTTGCTCCGCCCGCACGCTGAAGCCCTTCCAACAGGACCAGCCGCTGTTCGGGCTTGAGCGGCAGGTCGAACCGCTTCGAGAACGCCTCGACGACGGCCTCCGGCCCCGACGATGCGGCTGGCTTCAGCACGTCGGCGAGGATGCCATTCCTCGTCACGACCTCCGCGAAGCGGATGCGTTCGATCATCATTGCCGGGCTCACCCAACTGGTACCCCAGTGCCAGCCGTCGACGTCCGGCGGGTAGAGCAGCAGCATGCCCTGCTTGTTCATTACGGCGGTTAAAACGTCGGCCACGCCGCGAATCTCGTTGGGGAGCGGAGTCATCGGCCCGGCGTCGGCGGCTCGTCTAACCAGCAGCCTCTCTCGAACACCGCTCTGCCGCATGAACGCGACCGTGAAGTCGACGGGGCACTTGACGAGGGCGCGCACGCATTTCGATGACCAAAACTCCTTGCTCTGGACGATCGCCATCAGGATGGGCCTGATTTGATACTTCGAGTCGAAGTAAACCTTGGTCAACCGCTGCAGCACCGCGGGCTCGGGATCAGGGTAGGCGTAAAAGCTCCAGAGTTTGGAGCAGATGACACGGGCCGTCTCGGGGCGCGCCGCGAGCATGTCGAGCACTTGGTTCCCGTCGAAGCGCCCGGTCTTGCCCAGGATGGTCTTGACTCCGTCATCGTTTAGGTCTGGACTGTATGCAGAGGCGATGAGGGGTCGATCGTCTCGCAGCGCGTCGCTCAGCTGAGCCCGACGGGCTTTCAGATCGCCGCCTCGATAGAGATTGCGGAGGCTCCAGCCCGTAAAGGCACGAGAGACCTCCTGCACGTCCTTCTCGGTGTAGTGGCCGATTCCCAGCGTGAAGAGTTCGAGCAGCTCGCGAGCGAAGTTCTCGTTGGGTCGGCCCTTGATGCTGGTGTCGCCATCCAGCCAGCGCAGCATCGCGGGGCAGGTCGAGACTGCCCCGAGCAGTTCCCTGAAGCTCCCGGCCCCGTGCCTTCGCAGGACGTTCAGGTACCCGAGCATCATCGGGCCGAACTCCACCTTTTCTCCGCTCACCGCGAAGTGGTCGTGCCAAAAGAGGGTGAGCTTCTCCCTGGCTGGAGTGTTGGTGAGGAGAAGCCGCAGAGCCCACCATCGGGTGATTCGTCCGGTATCGAACTGAAGTTCACCATTCGGCTGAGCGACGAGTTCGTACGGGTTGATCGGGAATCCTTCGGCGGTGCGTTCGAAATCGAACAGGCTTTCGAGAATCTTGACCGGCGGCATCCTCTCGTAGCGGTCGAGCTCTTCCGGACTGGCGCCGAGGCCGAAACGTCGAAGGACATGTGCGGCTTGGTCGCGCGCGTTCATGCCTCATTGTATCGCCAAAACTCGGAGGCTACTTACGCTTGCTTGAGCAGGTCGCGAACGAGGTCGTCGCGCATTCGATCGAGCGATCCGCGAACGGTGCCGTCGAGGACGAAGTTATCGTACTGGACCTTCACTCCGCCGAGTAGGCGCGGTTCGATCTCGTATTCGGCTTCTACACGCTTGCCCAAGCTGCGCTCCAGCTTGGCCACGAGGGAGGTCCGGGCCTCGTCATCGAGTGGGCGTGCCGAAGTGAAGACCGCATAGACGATCCGATCGTGTCGGCGACGCATCGCGATGAATTCCTGCCGGATAAACTCGAATTCCTCGATCCGCCTCTTGTCGAGGAGCAGGCGGAGGAGCGACATCGTGAGCGCGGTCACGCGGTCCGAGAACACTCGCTCGACCATTTGCAGCTTCTCGTCCGCGGCCGTGACGGGGCTAAAGAGAAACTGCCGGAAGTCCGGCTTCGCTAGGAGCGCAGCGGCGATGCCGTTGATATCGTCTTCGACCCCGCCGAGGTTGTTTTCCTCCAGGGCGGCGGCGAAAAGAGCCCTGGCGTAACGCTTGGCGACTCTAGTGTCCAACTACCCGACCACCTCGGCTTTCTCGATGAACTCCTGCACCAGCTTGCGATTCTTCTCGTCGTCCATCGAAGCTCCGAGAATCTTTTCGGTTGCTCCAAGCGTGAGATTGACGACTTCGAGCCGAAGCTGGGTAAGCACTTTGTCTCTTTCGAGGCTAATCTCCTCTTGAGCCTTGCGGATGAGTTCCTCGGCCTTTGCGCTCGCTTCGGTCATAAGTTGTTGCCGGAGCTGAGTCGCTTCGCGAATCTGGGCTTGGATCGTCTCGCGGGCCTGCGCCTCGGTCTGAACGAGCCGCTGCTCGTATTCGGTGCGCATCTTGGTCATCTCTTGGCGCAGATTCTCGGCCTCGGCGAAGGTGTTTTCGAGTTCGCTGTTGCGCGTGTTGATTGACTCCATCAAGGGGTTCAAGAAGAAGAACTTGATGATAGGAAAGAGCAGCATGAAGACGCCGACCACCGCCACGGTCTTGCCCAGATCAAGCGGGATGCCCTGCTCTTCGAGGCTGACAAGGAAGTCGGGGTGCCAATTCTTCGAGAGCCAAGTTCCGCCGACCATAAGGCCGACGCCCAGTACCATCGCCGTAGCGATTTTGGGGGTCATGATTTTAGGATCGTACGCCATAAAGATTGTCCGATTGGGTCCGAGCGGCCAGACCGCTCGGACCGCCGATGAATTACTTGCCCGCGAACGAACCGGGCGCGATGAAGACGGTGAGCAAGAAGACGAGTTCGACGAAGGCGAGTGCGATGAGCATGTTCACCTGCAGTTTTCCGATGGCCTCCGGCTGGCGAGACATTCCATTCATCGCTCCCATACCGATTAGCCCGAGCCCAATACCCACCCCGAGGGCGGCGATTCCAAGTCCAAGTCCTAGCATTGTCTTTCGTTATCCTCCTTAACGGTTGTCCTGTGGTTGTCGATTCGTGAAAACGTTAGTGGGCGTGTGCCGCCTCATGGGCATGCTCGTCCTCATGGTGGGTAACGAGCGAGATGTATACGCAAGTTAGGAGCGTGAAGATCATCGCCTGAACCACGCAGGTGAGCAGCTTAATCGGCAACAGGAAGTTGCCGATCGGGATGTAGACGGAAGAGCCTAGCTCGTTCATCGCTTCCACAGCCTGGTGTCCGCCGTTGATATTGCCGAACAGTCGCAGCGAGAGCGAAACGTTCTTCATCATCTCCGAAATGATTTCGATGACGAAGATCATCAGCGTGATCGGTATGAGCGCGATCCCTAGCTTCGGCCCGGAGAAGTGCGAGATGTGCCTGAAGAACCCGACGACTCCCGCGGTGACCGGGTCTTTCCCTTGCTTGCGAAGTTCGGCATAGTGGGTCGAGATCCCCTCATGCTGAACATAAAAGACGGCAATGAGTGCCATCCCTAGGTTAAAGCTGAGATCGGCAGTCGGTGATGTGGGGAAGAATAGTGCGACAAAACTTCCGACGAAGATCGCCAACCAGAAGGTCATGATCATCGGCACATACTTCCGGCCATGCGGGCCGATCGTGCCTACGCACATATTCTCGATAAAGAGATAAAGCTGCTCGTAAAGCTTGGCGAAGACGTTGGTAAAGACCCGACTCGAAAGCCCCTTCTTCGCAAGCGTCATTGTCGCGAAGATAATCAGAAGGACGAAAAACAGATAGATGGCCAGACCCAAGAAGCTCGGGCCGTGACCTCCACTCGCCAGGAGACTAAAAACCGGTCCTACCATGCCACTCATACGCATCGACGGGGGAGCCTCAGCTCGATGCCAACGCCCACCCGACCAGCGCCAAGTATACCAGACCCAATCCGAGCAGGAAACATCCCGGCGCGGGTCCGCCCAGCCGCTGGGCGACGAGCCCGAGCGCGATAAAAATGGGGAGCTTGGCCAAGAACGCAAGGATAGCGAGCGAGGCGCCGAATCTCGGGGCCGCTCCCAACGGCGCCAGGCCGCCGGTCAAGCGAACGACCCACCAAAGGGCCACGATCGAGAAGCCGGTCCCGACGAGGCCAAGCGCCATCCCGGCCAGCCCGATCTCCCCGGCGGCCGCGAACGTAACGACGCAAGCGAGCAGCCCAAGACCGATATGCGCCCGCCAGTCCCTTGCCAGTCGGCGGGCGATCATTTCCGTTCTAAGCGGTTCAGTGTGATGAGCGCAAGGGCGATACCGGCGGCGGCTCCTCCCATGACCAGAATCGGCTTCCAGGCGTTGGCGTCCAAGCGATTGTCCAAGTACCAGCCGAGAGCCAATCCTGCCATCGGGAAGCCGATGATCATATAGGCGATCTGCAATCCGACACCGGTGCCGCGGGCCGTTTCGCGATCGAAGGTCTGGGTTCGCTCCGCCTCTCGACGCTGCCGTTCACGCGACTCCTTGGTCTTCGCCGCCCTTTCACCCAGTTCGTCGAGCCGCTGGTGGAACTCGTCGTCGAGGGCTGCCGCTTCCTTGCGAGCCGTTTCGACCGCCGACTCGTCCGAAGAAAGCTCACGAAGGCGGCGCATGGCCTCCGCTTCCGCCGATTCGGGTTCTGACGGGTCCCGATCGTCCGACATAGGGGCAGGGTACCCGTCGCACGGCTGCGCGGAATAAACTTCAGACCGATGACGCCCGATCGCCATCCGTTGGACCGAGATGTCCAGTTCGTGAAAGGGGTCGGCCCGCGCCTGGCCGAGTTGTTTGCCAAGCTCGGGGTCCAAACGGTACGCGACCTCTTCTACCACTTCCCGAGGAGGTACGAAGATCGGAGCCAGTTCCCCCCGATCGGGTCGGTGCGGCCGGGTCAGTGGGTGACCGTTCGGGGACGCCTGCTCGAACTCGACTCCCGCCCCTCTCGGGGCGGAATGGCGATCACGAAAGCGACCCTAACCGATGGAACCGGGATCGTTTCCCTCGTCTGGTTCAATCAGCCCTGGGTGCGGCGAGCACTGACCAAGGTCGAGGGCGAGATCCTCGCCTATGGACAGGTCAAGGAGGCGAATTGGGGAATCGAAATCCACGCTCCCGAGTGGGAACTCGTCGAGGAAGGCGAAGACAGTGACCAGTTCGGTCGGATCATCCCGGTCTATCCCTTGGCGGAGGGACTTCAGCAGCGTTGGGTCCGCCGCGCCATCGAGACGGTGCTGGCGAACGATCTCGACCACTTCGTCGATCCGCTGACCCCGGCTATCCTCAAGCGCCAGATGCTCCGCCCCCTGCGTTGGAGCCTGCGCCAGATTCATCGGCCGGAGAGCGAGGAGTTCCGCCTGCAGGCACGCGAGCGGCTCGTGTTCGAAGAGTTTTTGTACCCACAGATCGCGATGCAGATGAAGCGCCTCGAGTCGCATCGCGAGACCGGCATTGCTTTCGGCATACCGGAGGCCCTCTGGGACGAGATCGCCGGGTTGTTTCCGTTCGAGCTCACCCGGGCTCAGCGGAGGGTGGTCGGAGAGGTTCTCGCCGATATGCGCCGCCCCCACCCGATGAATCGCCTCATCCAGGGCGATGTCGGCTCGGGCAAGACTGCGGTCGCCGCCGCCGCAATCCTGGCTGCCGTCCGAAGCGGTTACCAGGCCGCCCTGATGGCGCCGACCGAGATCCTCGCCGAACAGCACTACATCAACTTGCATCGAGTCTTCGAGCCGATCGGCCTGCAAGTCGCCCTCGTGGTGGGCAAGCAAAACTCCCGCCAGAGAAAGGCTGCGCTCGGCGCGGTAGGTTCCGGACAGGCACCCATCGCGATCGGTACGCACGCCCTCATCCAGGAGGGTGTCGAGTTCCATCGGCTCGGACTGGCCATCGTCGACGAGCAGCACCGCTTCGGTGTGATGCAGCGGCTGGCGCTTCGGCAAAAGGGCGACCTGAACCCGGACGTACTCGTGATGACCGCGACCCCAATCCCCCGGACCTTGACGCTTGCATTCTACGGCCATCTGGACGTCAGCGTGATCGACGAACTCCCCCCGGGACGTCAGGCTATCAAGACCTACTGGAAGCTCCCCTACGAGCGAGCCAAGGTGTACGAGGGCGTCCGCAAAGTGATCGCGGAAGGGAAGCAGGCCTATTTCGTTTGCCCGATGATCTCGGAGAGCGAGAAAATGCAGACGCAGGCCGCGGAGGATCTCTACTACCGTCTAAGCACGGAGGTCTATCCTGACCTGCGTGTCGGCCTGCTCCATGGCCAGATGAAGCCGGATGCAAAAGAGGATGTGATGCTCAAGTTTCGGGCAGGAGAACTCGACGTGCTCGTCAGCACGGTCGTTATCGAAGTCGGCGTCGATGTGCCGAATGCTATCGCGATGGTGATCGAGGATGCCAATCGGTTCGGCTTAGCCCAACTCCACCAGCTTCGCGGGCGGGTCGGCCGCGGGTCGGACCAAAGCTACTGCGTGCTCGTCGCCGAAGCGAAGACCGAAGAGGCTCGCGCGAGGCTAGAGACCATGGTGGCAACGACGGACGGATTCAAGATCGCCGAACAGGACTTGCGACTGCGCGGCCCCGGCCAACTCATGGGAACGATGCAGCACGGCAACCTCGACCTCAAGATCGCCGATCTCGTCAAGGACGCCCGCATGATCGAGGTCGCACGCGATTGCTCCGAGTGGCTCCTACAGATCGACCTGCATCTGCAACTCCCCGAACACCAGGGCATTCTTTCCCAAGTGCAGGAGCATCCGGTGGACAAGACTCTGCTGACCGTCTCGTAGGGCCTACATTCGGAACAGGCTGAACCGCGCGGGCCGGATCGGGGCGTGGGCCGCCGCTTCGATGCCGAGGGCGAGGACCCGGCGCGTATCGACTGGATCGATGATGCCGTCGTCCCAAAGGCGGGCGGTGGAGAAGTATGCGGAGCCTTCTTCGGCATACTTCGCGAGGTGCGGCGCGCGAAAGGCATCCTGTTCCTCTTGCGTCATCGACTCCCCCTTGGCCGCCAGTTGATCCATCTTGACGGTGAGAAGGACGTTGGCGGCCTGTTCGCCGCCCATAACGCTGATCCGAGCGTTCGGCCACATCCAGAGTTGCCGCGGACTATAGGCCCGGCCACACATTCCGTAGTTGCCCGCGCCAAAGCTGCCCCCGACGATTACGGTGAACTTCGGCACGTTAGCGGTCGAAACTGCGGTCACCAGCTTCGCCCCGTGCTTGGCGATACCCTCGTTCTCATAGCGGCGGCCGACCATGAAGCCGGTGATGTTCTGGATGAAGACCAGCGGGATACCACGCTGACAGCACAACTCGATGAAATGCGCTCCCTTTTGGGCCGATTCGCTGAACAGGATGCCGTCGTTGGCGAGCACTCCCGCCAGATTCCCGTAGAACCGGGCGAATCCGCAGATCAGCGTCGAGCCGAAGCGCGCCTTGAACTCCTGGAACCGGCTGCCATCCACGATGCGAGCCAGCACCTCGCGCATCGCCATCGGCACTTTGCCATCGGCGGGTACTAGAGAGTAGAGATCATCGACCGGATAGACGGGGTCCTCTGCTTCGACCTGCCCCGGCAAGGAGAGGTCTCGAGCGGGACCGAGGCTCTCGACTATGTTTCGAACGATCTGCAGGGCGTCGAGATCGTCCTCCGCCAGGTGGTCCGCGACGCCGCTGATCCGCGTATGAACGTCCCCTCCGCCGAGGTCCTCGGTCGACACTTCCTCACCCGTCGCCGCCTTCACCAGAGGCGGCCCCCCTAGGAAGATGGTGCCCTGACCCCGAACGATCACGGCTTCGTCGCTCATTGCCGGGACGTAGGCGCCGCCCGCGGTGCACGAGCCGAGTACCGCGGCGATCTGAGGAATCCCGAGCGAAGACATCGTCGCCTGGTTATAGAAAATGCGTCCGAAGTGGTCTCTGTCGGGAAAGACCTCGCTCTGCAAGGGAAGGAAAGCGCCGCCGGAGTCGACCAGATAGATGCAAGGGAGCCGGTTCTCGAGGGCGATCTCCTGGGCCCGGAGGTGCTTCTTGACGGTGATGGGAAAGTAAGTACCCCCCTTGACGGTGGCGTCGTTCGCAACCACGACGCACGGCCGACCGTGGACTCGCGCGATCCCGGTGACGATGCCGGCCGAGGGAGCGTCGCCACCGTACATATCGTTGGCTGCCAAGGTGCTGAATTCCATGAACGGCGCCCCCGGATCAGAGATCTGCTCGATCCGCTCGCGCGCAAGGAGCTTGCCCCGCTTCGTATGCCGCTGGACCGCCTCTTCGCCGCCACCCGCCATCGCTTGGGCCATTCGTGACCGATAATCCGCCATGACTTCGTCCATCAGGGCGCGATTGGCCCGATGCTCGTCGTCCTCGAGGTGCACTTGGGAGGCGATGGTCTCCATCGGCATGGGATGATACACCCGGGGGGCTCCCCTGAACCCTGACGGTCGCGATCAGCGTCAGAATGAAGGAGATGTCGGACCTCGATCCCCGTCAACAGTCGATTCTTCGCGCGGTCATCCTCGAGTACGTGCAGGCCGCAGAGCCTGTCGGCAGTGAGTTGATCGCGCAGAAGTACGAACTCGGGGTCCGCAGCGCAACCGTTCGCAACGAACTCGCCGAGATGGCCGACCGCGGGTACCTCGCCCAGCCCCATACGAGCGCCGGGCGAATCCCCAGTGACAAGGGTTATAGGTTCTTCGTCGATCACTTGATCGTCCGGCAGGAGCCGGAGGCGGGCACGCGGCATCGGGTCCGGGAAGTCGCCACCGATGGGAGTGCGCTGCAAGACTTGCTGCACGACACGACCCGGCTCCTGAGCCGCATGACGCATCTGCTCTCCGCGGCGACCACCGTCAAGGACGCCAACGTCGGGGTCCGCAATGCCGTGATCAGCGCTCTCGGACCCGAGCGGGCGCTCCTCGTGGTGGTCCTCGCGAATGGGCACGTCGAAAACCGGCTCATCGAGTGCCCGCCGGGACTGACGCTCGCTGAACTCGGTCGGGCCAATGAAGTGCTCAACGGCGCGATCGACGGCAAGACGATTCGCTCGCTGACGCGCTTCAAGTCGCCTGGAGACTCCACCAGCGCGGCGACCGATCGTCTTCTTTCGATCGCTGCCGTCACCTTGCGCGCAATGGGGCGAGACCTGACTCGCGGCACCCTCATCACCGAGGGCGAGGAGTACATCTTCGCCCAGCCGGAGTTCCAACGGAACTCGGCGCAATTCCAAGATCTCGTTCGCTCGCTCGAAGACGAGGAGACCCTGCTCGGCGCGGTGTCCGGTGGATCGGAAGGCGCCCAGACGGTAACGATCGGCAAAGAGAATAAGGCGGAAACGATGTACCCGCTGACGGTGGTGCGCCACAGCTTCTACGTGGGCCAGGACGAAGCCGGCTCCCTCGCCCTGATCGGCCCGACGCGAATGAACTACGACGCCTCGATCCCCCTCCTCAGCTACACCGCGCAGGCGATCAGCGAGACGCTGACCAAGCTGCTGAAGGGATAACTGCTCCACTGATCGGTACCGGGGGGAATCCGGTATCCCTCTCGAATATGCGAGAGGGACCTTCGCCGCGAAGCGTGCGAAGAGGGAGAGTAATACTCGCGACACCGCGCTAGGTGCTCGAAGTGGCCGTTCTGAGTTATCGGAAGGTGCCTGAAGGGGAGCCCCGCCTGGCGGCTTCTTCCGCTCACTCCAGTTCTATCCTTCCTGCAGGCTCTGGGCGAGGATGATCGCTTCGGCCACTTCGCGCATGGATTTGCGCAGGTTCATCGACTGCTGCTGAATCCGTCGGTAGGCTTCCGCTTCGTTGACCTGCAGACCGTCCATCAGGATGCCTTTGGCCCGGTCGACCAGTTTTCGGGTTTCGAGCTTGTCCTGAAGGTCGGTGACTTCGCGATTGAGATCGCGGTTCTGCTCGAATCGGCTTCGCGCGACCTCGATCGCGGGTGCGAGGTCGCTCGGCTTGAACGGCTTGACCAGATAACCGAACACCCCCGCGGTCTTCGCTTTGGCGATCAGTTCGGGGTCGCTGTAGGCGGTAAGCAGGATCGCGGGCGCGATGCCCTCTTCGGCAATTTGGGTGGCCGCGTCGATACCGTCGACCACGGGCATCTTCACGTCGAGGACGCAGATGTCCGGTCGAGAGTCCTTCGCCAGCTCGATAGCCTCTTGGCCGTCGCCGGCCTCACCGACCACTTCATAGCCGAGGTTTTCGAGCATCTGCTTGAGGTCGAGCCGAATGATCGGATCGTCGTCGGCAATCAAAACGCGCATGGTGCTTCCTCTGGGGGTCGACGTCGACGATTTACGGCGAGTACGCCCTCGCCGAGGTCCGAGTGTACCGGATGAGGGGAGAGGCCTTTGGAACTAAGCGCCGCCGACCGATGTTCTATACTATTGAAGCACGGGGGCGAAAGGGTTCGACAGAGCCGGCTCGACTCGACGTTGCGAGCCGAGGCGCCGTTGGCCTCGTAAAAAGCGGCAAAAAAAGTAGTTGCGAACAACACGTACGCATACGCAGCCTAAATAGCGCTGCCGTCCGTCCAGCCCGAGTCGGTAGGGCAGGTTCCGGGCGTCGCAAATCCGAATCGCTTGGTAAGCTTCTGTTCGTAGCGAGCTAGGCTAGACAAAATCGAACTGGTGCGCTCGACTGGCCCCGCCCCGTGGCAGGTCGACGCCGAGAACTAACTCGGGGAGACGCTCGTGGTAACTTCGGGGCCGACGGTTTTGGAAGCGAGTTCAATTCTCGCCGCCTCCACCAGTTTTTGAGCCTAGTTTTGGGCTTGCTTGTTGTCGGAGCCTGTTGTCAAACCGGCTCCAGGTAGACGTCCGCTGAGCAGTTTTGCTAGGGCTTGGCGCTTCTGGGCGGTCTTGCCGTCGAGGTACTTGAGGGTCGTCGACAGCTCGGTATGGCCGAGGATTTCCATGATGGTGATCGGGTCGACCCCAAGGGCGCCGAGGTTACTAGCGGCGAAGCTGCGCAGGTCGTGGAAGGTGCGCTTTTCGAGCCCGCCTTTAGCGCAGAGCCTGGGAACCTGCTTGCTCACTTCGTTGGGCAGGATGGGCTTTCCGCCGTCGGTGAAGACGTAGATGCTGCCGGGGTCGCCTAGGGCGTCCAGGTGGTCGAGCAGGCTCTTGGTGATCGGCAGCGACCTGGGCTTGTCGGTCTTGGGGGTCGAGCCGTCCGGCAAGTCGGGATGGCGCTGCTCAACGACGTGGAGCACGAGCTTCTTCCGGTCGATGGCCGACCACTTGAGGCCGCAGACTTCGCCGCGCCTCAGGCCCAGGAAAAGCGCCGCAAAGAGCGGGCCGCGCATCCAGTGTCCATGCGCCTGGGCGAATAGGCGCTCAGTGAAATCAGCTTCGGGCTCGGTTCGGGCCTTCTTGCTCGGGACGGTCGGGAGCGAGACTTTGTGGGCCGGGCTTTTTGCGACCGCGTCGAGCCTCATCGCCAGATTGAAGATCGAGCGCAACAAGAGGAGCACTTCGCGCCGGCTCTTGGCCGAGAGGTCGCCCTTGCGCTTGTCTTGGCGGACGAGCGATTCTTTGAGGCCCAGCACGTCCTCGACCGTGATCTCGGCCAGTTGCAGGTGGCCAAGGGCAGGCAGGATGTGGAGGCGAAGATTGACGTCGTGCCTTCGCCGGCTGGTTTGCCGAATATCGGGGTAGATGTGGCGGGTGAAGGTTCCGTAGACAAAGGCAGCAAGGCTCCCGGACTCAAAGCGTCGGAGGGTAGCGGCCAGCGCCTTCCCCGCGAGGTGGTCCTGAGCGTTGCGCAGGCACTGCTCTTCGCTGTGGCCGTAGATCGGGGTCCTGCCCTTCGGGCCGGGGCTGATCCTCACCTGGACCATCCAGCGGCCGTCCTTCCTCAGTGTCGGTTTCATCCATCTCCTCCAGCCTTAATCGTACAACGGTTTTGGCTCTTTGCTCTTCGTCGCGGATCAGTTCGTCGAGCATGGCCTTGGAATAGCTTCCGAGGGTGGGGAGCTTTTTGACGAGCCCGGCGGAGACGAGCCTGTTCCATATCCGCTCCGAGACGCGGAGGTACTCGCGGGCCTCGGTTGCGTTCATGCAGGCGCGGACGATCAAGCGGGCTCTCCTGCGAATAGGCTCGGGGTTTCGATGCGCTGATAATGCCGGTCTTCCTTCCAGCGGAGAACTCTCATTCCCCCAACGCCACAGAACCGGGCCACCATCATCCGGTGGGGGCTGTTCGCGACAGCCCCCACGAATCGAACGCGGGGCTTGAGAAACATGAGGGTTGCCCTGGCGTCGATGAGGCGCTCAAACCAAGCGGCCTCGGTGAAGACCGGCAGAAGCATCGTCGTTTCGGCGTAGACCTCGGTAAGCGCCTTTTCGACCCACGGCAGGATATTCGAATATGGTGGATTGCACCAGACGGAATGAGGTGCCCAAGACTCAGACAGGCCGTCCAAGCACCAACTCGCGCAAAGGGCCGATTCCTCGTCTGCGGCGACGTCGAGCGTGAATCTCCATTGCCCGTTGAGAACCCGGAACAGTTCGGGCGGGGTGCGCCAATAGTCTCCACATGCGCGCAGCGCGTCGCCTTGCCGGATGTCGATCAAGCGGGCTCTCCTGCCAGTTCGGACGCGAGGGCGGCGTAGCCGGCGGCGTCGATGGCGTTGTCGTTGTGCTGCGGGTTGTTTTTCGCCCGAGCTGCCTTGAAGAGGACCATCATCCACGCGACCTCGTGGGGCAAGATTGGATGGCCAAGGTAGGCGGACCAGAGCCCCGAGATGTCTGCAAATGTGTTCTCTGGGTTGCCGTGGGCGTCCTGACGGTCACGGCAGACGCAGTTTTTGGCGATGTCCAGCACGTCACCTCGTTTCATGGTTTTTCTCCTGGCATCCGAGCGCGGGTCAGCAGCGTATCGCCGTAGGTTTCGAGCGCTTCGGCCCACAGGCGGTGGCCGTAGTCGTTGAGGTCGGCCAACTCGAAGACGCAGACGGTTTGGTCGAACGTGTACGGAATGCCGTCTCGCCATTCGGGCGTTCGCCAATACTGCCAGGTGTCGGCGGCGAACCACTTGGCCGAGAATCCCCTGCCGATCGACGTCAGCCGGTCGAAGCCCTCTTTCTGCCACGCCTCGTCCGGGACGTCTCTCGCCGGTTCGCCCTCGATGATGTCGCGGGCCACGATGGTGCCGAACTGCTTGCCGCCGAACCGGGGGCTCTTGTCCCAGGCGTCGACCTTCTGGCCGATCAGGTTGCGGAATTGGGCGATGGTTCGCTCGGACCAGTCGCGGCGGGTCTCGGTTTTGCCGGGCGGGTCGTAGTGACCGGCGATCACGGCGAGCGTCGTCCAGGCGAAGGAGATGATCACTCGGAGCCTCGGCGCTCGGCGATCTCGCCATAAAACACCCCGGCCCGGTCACAACGAATGATGTATTTCTTGTTCACTTGCTTTCCTCCTTCCCTAGGGGGTCTCCATTGTTTGCCTCCGGGGTCTCGTCCCAGGGGTCCTCATACTCGGAGTCATCGGTGCCATCGACGCATGCGGTTAGCGCTCTTGGCGCAGCAGGCGGCACGACGAGCTTGCGGGCGGTTGCTTCGTCGGTTGGCGTGATCCTATAGACCGACCCTCCCCCGAACCATTGCGTGACCATGCTTCCGTCTGGTTGTAGGGCATCGACCCTGCCCATCATGGTGCCGAACTTTGTCTCTTCGGATAGGACCCCGACGAGCCGGACGTGCCCCATTAGCTCAACAACAGCCCATTGCGGGGCAGCGTCCATCTCATCGGTCCCTAGGGGGCCTTCCTCTTCAGTCGAAATTGGATTATCAGGACAACACGCCGGACAGAACGGATCAAACATGTCGTCAGGGCAAGAGCATCTGGTCATCGGACCACCCCATAGCGCTTGCCCGGTCGCCAGCCCTTGGCCAGCATTGAGCGAGTGAGGCGGTCGAGAAAGCGCCGTGCCTTGCGCCTCCTGTGCCTGCCCGACGGCATGTGCATAAGGTCCGGGGCCGCTCTCTTCGGATCGGCCGCGAGGCCGGGCAGCAGGGCGGCTTGCCGCCAATGGGTTTTCGTGCTCACTTCTTCACTCCTTGATTGAGTGCGCTCATGGCGCGGACGTAGCCCTGGACGACTCGGCGCTCGGGCTCGGACAGCGAGCGCATGGCGCTCCGGTGGATGGTCGTGGGCTGCGCGTCGCCGGTGACGATGGCGAGCTGGCGCGACGCGACCGAGAAAAGCACGGCTGATCTCATCGGGTGGACTCCTGGAGGTCAAACAACGAGGGGTTAGTGGCCGGAGCGGACGGCGGGGACCACGATACGAGCCGACCCATCACGCAGTCGTAACCGGCGATCCATGTGATGCCGTGGACCTCAATCTCCTGTCGGTGAGTCCGAAGGATCGCTTCGCGTTGGGATTCGTGGCATCCGGCATAGCGGTCGTGCCGTCGGTACCGTGCGGCAAAGTCTTCGACAGAATCGGCAGGCACGAGGTCTTCAGCGAATAGCCGCTGGTAGCTCTGGCTCATCGCCTCGTCTCCTCGCGTCTGAGGATCGCGGCGGCGCGGAGAAGGTAGGCAGCGATGCGCTCCAGCCGGTCGGCCTTTCGGTTGCTTGGTAGATAGTTGAAGCAGCGGCGGGCGTTGTCGGCGCGGCAAACCAATAAGACTACCGGGTCGAGTCCGGCGGTCTCTGCCTCCGATGCGGGAGCATCGGAACGTGCCATCTGTATCGCACGCTCTGCCGATTGGCGTAGCCAGTACTCGTGGGCGTGGGTGGATTCGCTCATTTCTCCACCTCGCTGACCATAGAGAGCGCCTGCTTTGCAGCTTCCAGCGCTGCCATCGGCGTGGCGAGACTCTCGAATACCGTTTCGAGCATGGAGTTCGACTCGCAGACCTCAACGAGCCGGGTCAGCGCGTCGTACAAATCGGGGGCGGCGGCGATCAGGTGGGCGTTGGCGACTGATGGCAACTCTTTCCCCATCGATGCCGACAGCGCCCACGCGATGTTCAGTAAGTCGTCGCCGACCTCCGCGGCGATCTGGTCGGTCGCGTGCACGATCCAAGGGCCGGGAGTAAACGCAGGCTTGGCGGTCATCGTTGCCCCCTGGCGAGGCCCTCGACGTAGAGTAGGCCCCAGTCGATGGTCTGATACTCGTAGCGCTGGAGTTCTGATCGAACACGGTTGTCGGAACGCAGGATCAGCTCATGCATGTGGCACGCCGAGGTTCGCTGCTGGACGAACTCGATCCCGTGGATGACGACACTTCGCGTGGCCTCGATGCCCTGGAGCGCTGAGGCTTCCCACTTGCCCTTCTTCACAGTGGCGCTCATTCTCGGCCTCCTTCGGTTTCCTTCAGGTAGGCCCCTAGATCGACCAGACCCATGATCCGGTGGCGGTCACCGTCGCTGTTGATCAGGTAGAGCCCCGCGGGCGTGGGATTTGCCGGTGGCTCGAACTCAAAGCCGTCGATGGCGGCGTATGCCGTCCCGTCGGTTCGGTGCTGGATCTCGACTTCCAGCGAGTCGAGGCAGAGGCAGCGCTCAAGTCGATCGAGCAGTAGGCTTCGGCTCTTGCGCCGCCACTGGTCGATGCGTTCGCGCTCGAAGCCGGCGTAGGCCTCCTCCGCCATCTGGCGGAGGGACATCTTCGTGGTGGTCGCACTCATTTCGTCACCTTCAGGTCGATCTGCTCGGCCAGGTCGGCGATGGCCTCATCGAGTGAGGCGCCGCTTCCGGCCCCGAGTTCTTCCTCCAGGCCGGGGACCCAGGAAACGTAGTCCCAAGCCCTGATGGGTGTAGCGTTGGCGGAGTTGACTTCCGCGACGATCCGCGCCTTGTACTCGGCCGCTTTGGCCTTGGTGAGAATGGTCATGCCGCCACCTCCTCGATCGTGTCGATCTCGAACGTCTGGTCCATCGGGGCCCACTCGTGGGACCGCTCCAGTTCGCCCGCGATCGTCTCGGGGCTGGTCGGACTCCCATTCGAACGGGAGTCCAGCGCAGATGCCGGTGACGCGGTAGGTGGCGATCATCGGACCTCCTCCACCACCGCGTTGTCGGCGAGCAGGGTTCGTAGGACCGCCGGGATCCGGCCTCGCACCCAGAGGTTCGTCGTGAGGACCTCGCGGCCATCCGAGAATCGGATTCGGAACCGCCTGCCGCCGGAGCCCTTCGCGGACTTCTGGCCGGGCTTACGGTTCTCTTCGAACTCTTCGCCGATCTTGTAGGCCTCGCCTCTGTAGATGGCGATGAGGCCGGTCGGGAGCTCGTCGAGGGTTCGCTGCCAGAAGCCGTTTATGTCGGCGAGTTCGGCGGCGATCTGGTCGGCGGCTTCTTGGGTGTTGCGCTCGATGATCTCGCGTGCGATCTGCTCGTACCATGCCCGGATGTGCTTGCACCAGCCGGACTTCGGGTCGGTGAGGCTGGCGTAGGTTCCTCCACGCTGCTCGCGGGCGTAGTGGTAGGCCTGGCAGCTGCAGCGGACGTGACCGGTGGTTCGGTTGGCCTCGATCGTGTACCGCTCGCCCTTGGGATCGCGGAAGGGGCGGATCGTGGCGGTGAGTACGAGCGGTCTGAGCCACTCGAACGTGATCGCGCCGGAGTCGGAGCCGGGGTTGTAGCCCTTTCGGTAGGGCTGGCCGGTGATCGGGTTGGTTGTGGCTAATGCCATCTGCTGATTCCTCCTGTCTGTCTCGGGTTTTGTCGGAACCCGTAAGGACATTATACCGGAATATGTCGGAAATACAAGGGGATTCGGGAAAAAAGACGACAAAAAAATTCCGCTTGGTGCGCGGGTGGTTGGGTGACTGCTGCTGTACACTGGATTCGATGAGTCCGGGTCAACCGTATAAGGCTTGTCCGAGGTGCCAGACGGCAGCGGCGCTCGATGCGGCGACCTGCTCGAAGTGCGGGCATGTTTTCCGAACGAAGTTCGGCCCACCGGCGAACCAGACGACGGTGTTCGTTCCTCAGCCGATGGCGCCGCCGCCGGCGCATCCACCCGGGCCGACGCAGCAGTACCCGGGGCCGACTCCCGGACCGCAGTATCACCAGCAACACCCCGGCCTGATCTATAAGGCGCCGACGCACTCGCCACTCATGGCGGCGATGCTGTCCTTCTTCCTTTGCTCGTTCATGGGGCAGATTTACAACGGACAAGCGATCAAGGGGATCGTCGCGATGGTCGTCGGCGTGCTCTTCATCGCCTTTACGGGCGGGCTGGGGGCATTCGTTTATTGGCCGGTCATGCTGATCGACGCGTACTTGATCGGGGTGAAACTTCAGCGGGAGATCGGAAGAGCGTCGTGTAGGGAAAGAG